>Ga0078894_10001826_pt1 | contig 15979 bp, 18 predicted proteins | sample LauGreSu1BDMLBSD_2_FD_67506 | JGI IMG/M metagenome (GOLD analysis project Ga0078894, IMG submission 67506) | Freshwater lake microbial communities from Lake Michigan, USA - Su13.BD.MLB.SD (version 4) (version 4) | ecosystem: Environmental > Aquatic > Freshwater > Lake | place: Lake Michigan... | reverse complement strand
TTTTTTTCAAAAAAAAAAGTGTTAGTGAGTGTGAGGGGTTAGAGAAGTTTAGCGCCAACCTTTGCCGGTGTACTCGACGAAACCTGGTGTGCAAGGACGGTCGCGGATAGGTTTGCGGATTGTGCGGATTTTTACGGGAGTGTCATAGTTAGTTTCTTCTTCGGGTATGAAGGCATCGCACCACTTACGCTGTTTCTTGATGTCCATGACCACACGTTTGCGAGCTTTGTCGGCAGGTGAGCCCCATGATGTGGTTGTCTTCTCGACTGCTTTCCAGCGATGTCCTTCTCCTTTGGGCGTTGCGCGTTGAGGGCGAAACTTCTGTTTGATTTTCTTTTCGCGTTTAGGCTTTTCGTTGAGGGATTCCATATGACACTTGCAGTCGTGGAAACACTCGCAATTTGGGCACGCAATCAGGTCGTCATTCTTGTTGTCCAGGATGGAGTAGAGACTGTTGATTTCTTCGATACTCGATGATGCTATGGGAAACTGGCTTTTCATGATTTGAGAACGTTTCAACACATCACATAGGGAGCAGTTTTTGTTGAGGCAAACAGATGATTTCATTCTTAGAGCGTTGGAAGACCGAGTACATATACTATTTGGGATTAATCGTTTCAATTTTTTTTTCAATTGTAGTTTTGCAAGACCGTTTGTTGTGACCTTCGGCCTTGCAAAGTGAGCACTTCACTTTTATTTTAACAATCGTATTGTCTACAGATGGTTCAACTGTAGACAAAACAGGTTTCAAAGCAGCATCCACTTCGGCAGTGACTCGTTCTTCAAACAATTTATATTTACCTTGTAGTTCATTCCACACCCGGCGTGCTTCTTCAATCTCACGAATGAGAGCATTTTCTTCGGGCTTGTGTTTTTGCCAAATGGCTTCGCGAATTTCTTCTTGTTCTTCGGTTAAAAACGCCATGGTGTTACAATATCAAAAAAGCTAAAATCATTTCAATTTTAACAAATATTACTTTTTAAATTAGCATGACCGCAAATAACCGGATGTACAACTAAATTTGTAAGTTTTTTTGTACAATTTAATAAATGATATTGAACATCTAATGCATGTATAATTGTATAATTAACATTTAGTATTTTTTCAATATTTTTGTTATGAATAATTAGTGCGTGTAATCCCCAACAATGATTATTATTATCTACATGATAAATATTATCTACCAAATGATTTCCTTTATTTTCATTATTATTTCCTAAATATAAAATATCAAAATCAAGATTGTGTTCTATAATTTTTTCAATAGTAGAATGTAATGTAGTTGTGTCAAAAACTACATCATCTTCAAAAATAACACTATAGTCACTTTCTTTATTTTGCATAATATGTTCCATAAGACCTATATGGGATAAATAACAACCAATTTGTCCTGATTGCCAAAATCTAAAATTAGTAAGTTTTATAATTGGTTTCGTTTGTTGAATATAATTTACTTGTTCACTCAAAGGAACATGATTTGTAGATATACCTTTAAATATTGTAATTTCTTGATTAAATTCTTCTTTTAATTTTGTAATGTGAGACATTCTTTCTTCATGTTCATCACAATGTATTAAATAATATCGAATTGACATATATATTAAATATACTTAAAATTGTATTAGTTAATACAATAGATATGGATGAAATGTGTGTTATCAAACGAGACGGCTCTATTCAACCCATGTTGTTTGATAAAATCTTACACCGTATTAAAACCCTTGGCAACATAGAACCTCCTCTTCATTTGAATTACACACAGTTAGTCATCAATATCATGGATAAAATGCACGACAAAATTACCACCACCAAAATTGATGAACTTACGGCAAGTGAATGTGCCTACAAATCATCATCCCATCCTGATTTTGGAACGTTGGCGGGTCGAATTATTGTTTCCAACAACCACAAAAATACATGTGAATCCTTATGGAATATCGTTCCTGTTTTACTTAAACATAAAGTGATTAGTCAAGAATATCATGATTTGATATGGAACCATGCAGGAATTTATAATGGAATGTTGGATTTTTCAAGAGATTATTTGATTGATTATTTTGGGTTCAAAACGTTGGAACGTGCCTACCTTATGAAAGCAGACGGAGTTATCATTGAACGACCTCAACATATGTGGCTGCGTGTTGCTGTTGCCATTCACAAAGATAATTTTGCAAAAGTAAAAGAAACGTATGATTTAATGTCTCTTAAAAAATTTACCCATGCTACACCTACATTGTTCAACGCAGGAACCAACTGCCAACAACTGTCTTCTTGTTTCCTCGTAGCCATGCAAGAAGATTCGATTGACGGTATTTATGATACGTTGAAACAGTGTGCCCAAATATCCAAACGAGCAGGAGGAATTGGTCTGCACATTCACAACATTCGTGCCAAAGGGTCTCATATTGAAGGTACCAACGGAGTAAGCAATGGAATTATTCCAATGCTTCGTACGTTTAATGAAACCGCACGATATGTAGACCAAGGTGGCGGTAAACGAAAGGGGTCTTTTTCTATTTATTTGTCACCGGACCATGCAGATATTGAAGATTGGTTAGATTTGAAAAAGAACACGGGGGATGAAAATCTGAGAGCGCGTGATTTGTTTTATGGTATTTGGATTCCAGATTTATTCATGGAACGTGTCAAGAACAATGAAGAATGGTCCATGTTTTGCCCGCATCAGTGTCCAAGATTAAATGATGTGTATGGTGAAGATTACAGAAAATTATATCTAGAATATGAAAATCAAGGAAGACAACTCAAAAAAATGATGGCGCGCGACTTATGGTTCAAAATACTTTCGGCACAAATGGAAACAGGGAACCCTTCTATTTTGTACAAAGACGCATGTAATTTAAAATCCAATCAAAAAAATATTGGAACTATCAAATCCTCTAATTTGTGTACTGAAATTATTCAATATAGTGATAAACATGAAACAGCTGTTTGCAATTTAGCCAGTATTTCATTGACAAGTTTTGTGAAGAATGGTGTGTTTGATTACGAAGAACTTCATTATGTAACAAAAGTAGTTACTGTTAATTTGAATAAATTGATTGATGTCAATCAATATCCTACCGAAAAAGCACTTAGTAACAAAACACATCGACCTATTGGAATTGGAGTACAAGGGTTAGCAGATGCGTTTGCATTGATGAACATACCATTTCACAGTGAAGAAGCAATTGAAGTGAACAAACTTATTTTTGAAACTATGTACCATGCAGCTGTTCAACAAAGTATGGAATTGGCAAAAGAATTAGGACCTTACGATACGTTTCAAGGGTCACCATTATCCATGGGAAAATTTCAATTCGATTTGTGGAATGTAACACCATCCAATACGTTTGATTGGAATGTGCTTCGTAACGATATAATGCAACATGGTGTGCGAAATTCATTATTAATTGCGTTGATGCCAACAGCATCTACTTCCCAAATTCTAGGAAACAACGAATGTTTTGAACCATTTACTAGCAATTTGTATGCACGACGAACGTTAGCTGGTGAATTTATTGTAGTCAACCAATATTTAGTCCAAGAATTGATTGACCTTGGATTATGGAACGAAACACTTAAAAATCAAATTATAGAACAAAAAGGAAGTATTCAATCGCTTGACCTTCCTGATGATATCAAACGAAAATATAAAATTGTATGGGAAATTCCAATGAAACATTTAATTAACATGTCTCGTGACCGTGCCCCTTATATATGCCAATCCCAAAGTTTAAATTTATGGATTGCCGACCCTACTACATCTATTTTAACATCGATGCATTTTTACGCATGGGAACAAGGTTTGAAAACAGGTATTTACTATTTACGGCGTAAACCTAAACACCAAGTTCAGCAATTTACCATTGTTCCATGCGATAATTGTAGCGCATAAATAAATTGAATTTGTTTATTTACACATAAACAAACAACATGTCTCGTATAAAAACGTTAACACTTGGAAAATTACCTTCTACTTACCAATCGTCGATTCAAATATCAAAAGATAGTTTATTATTTCAGTTTGCATCGACTATTCAATGTGGACCTCAAATTATAAGTTTAGCCGTTCCGCCTTATCGACATGCATTTTTAATCGATATTCAATCTCATAAAATATTAGTTTCAGATTGGAATGGGGAAGATAAAGATTCCCATTCCAATTGGCAAGAATACGATGCATTTTTAAACCTATTGCATCAAATATATAACAAACCTATTGAATATTATAATGTAGACCAACAATTGTGGGAAGATGCCATGTATAAACAATCCATATTTAAAGGTGGAGGTTGCGCGCACTATATTTATGAATGGACCAAAAAATATTATCCAGATTATTCAGTTTGACATAATTCTTGTAAACCTTTATCGAAATCTTCTTCAACTATCCATCCTAATTGTTTTAATTTATCATTACTGATATAGTAACGTTTATCGTTGAAAGGTCTATCTTTAATATAGGTAATCCAATCTTCATATTTGTCTGTATGCTTTATCATTTTGATTAATTTTTTTGATAGGATGTCAATCGTATATTCGCAAGAATCATCGCCTCCAATGTTGTAAATTTCACCAATTACACCTTTGTCTAAAATAAGTTGCAATGCTCTAGAAACATCTTTTACATGTAAAAACGACCGGACATTACTTCCATCGCCTTGAATAGTAATCGGCTTATTTTCTTTTAACAATTTTATAAATAATGGAATGACTTTTTCAGGATATTGATTTGGTCCGTATACATTGTTCCCCCGTGTAATAATGATTGGCATTTTGAATGAATGATAATACGACTTTACAATTAATTCTGCTGCTGCTTTGGTTGCAGCATAAGGGTTGGTAGGACACAATATAGAATTTTCATTTTTTTTATTTTCATTTTCTTCCAACATGGATTCGCCATATACTTCATCGGTTGAAATATGGATAAATTTCATAATTTTTCCGTACAGTCTGCAACATTCTAATAGTGTGTGCGTACCTACAATATTGTCGTGTGTATATTTTAATGCATCAGAAAAAGAATTTTCCACATGAGATTGAGCTGCAAAATGAATTACGGTATCTATGTTAAAATGGTTTAATATATGTTGTACTAAATCGAAAGAAGCTATATTTCCTTTTATCAACGTATAACGGGATGAACTTCGGATTTCTTCTGCTACATTATATTCATTTGCACAATAATACATGGCATCTATATTAACTAGTTGACAATTTGATTTGTGATAATAATGATTAATAAAATTAGAACCAATAAATCCACAACCACCTGTAATTAATACGTGTTTCATACCTATATATGATTTTAAAATATAATATAGATTACGAATTATTGGATGAACTTGCTCGAATACTATTAGCTAATACTCCATAATAAGGGGTATTGACGGCTACTGGATTTGCGTAAATAGATGGAGGTGCATTAGGAGGGTCAGTGGTTGTTTTTATATTTGATTTGCCTGTAGCAGGATTTAACCCTAACACAAACATTATATAAACTGCAATAACAGTCATCATTACAAATGGAATAAAAACAACCATCCATGCAATAATACTCATATTGTTTTCGCATAATACGTTTAATAATAAAGTACCTATAGTACATAAAACAAGTTTAATTAATACCATATTATATAATCCATAATACACATCATATATTATGTGCATTATCATGAATACTAAATACATTAGAGCAGGCATACACAAGTTTTGAATCATATACAAAGTGTATAAAAAAAATAATTAACAATTCGACCCGATTTGATTTCGTGTAGTGCCATTAGGGCAACAACCATATTTAGTTGAACTACATAAAGGAACATTACAATTTGACCTGTCTGCATTACTAATAGTAACACCGTTTGGACAACAACCAAACTCAGTATATGCACAACTTCCTACACAATTCGACCTATCTGCATTACTTACCGTATGCCCATCCGGACAACATCCATATTGTGTTCTTGAACATAATGGTGGACGAGTACTTTTATTATTACAGTTACTTCCAATTGAATTACTTATGGTCATGTTATCCGGACAACATCCATATTGTGTTTTGTTGCAAGGAACAGGTTCAGATGTCATTGCATCCGATGTACATTCTGTTTTGGAACCATCTGAAAATGTCGGAGTAATATCATTTTGAGTTATAGGAGGAGCAGGTTGTTTTGTAGCACTTGTTGGGAGTGTTGTGCTAGTTGCCCATTTATATCTAAAATAACTGATGACAAATAATAAAATAATACATATACCCCATAATACAATATACATTCTAAGTTCTGGATGTTTCATTGCATCTGAAAATAATAGGTAGGATAAAAAAAACACTATAATTCCTTTAATCATTATCATGATTCGCTGGGTAGAATAGATTTTCACATAATCATTTAAAAGACGGCGTGATGTTAAATCTAATTCTTCCATATTTCCATCATTTTTTTCTAAATTAGAATACATTTTTTTTAAATTTTTTATTTCGGTATCACTGTGTTTTAACATTCGACTATTTTTTATTATTTTATCTTGAATAGTCGTTTGTTGTGATTTAATTGTTTTAGTAATACCATTTAATTTTGATAATTGTGACGTATATGCAGTATCTGTTTCTGATATTTTAGCAGAAGGATAAATGTTGATAGTTTCATTCAATTGACTGTAATACATTTTGTCTTGTTTTAGTAGTTGTTGCATATAGTTATTTTCTTCTAAATTAGATGTTTCATTTATTTTTTTTTTGATATCATCATACATTTTTTCAATGTCCATTACACTTAATCTATATTATTTATAGAGTAGGAACAAATTCCCAATTTAATTCTTTACATATTTTTTTCCATATTTCATCTTGTTCAATTTGTTTTTCACGGTCTTTTAACATTGGAAAATAGGGTAAAAATTCTGTTTCATCCAACAGTTCACATAATTTGTAAATGGTATAGTAATAATTTAAAAAGTTGACACGGTCATCTGGACAATATTTTGCATAAGGTCTCTGAATTTCCATGAATAAACTGCACAGTTTGTCTTCCAATTCGGGAGACATGATAGGAGGCTTAATACCTAACTTATCTTTAATAAAGGGTATATGTTCATAATATTTGTTGTAGCCAAACTTTTTTAATATCTCTTTTGCTTTTTTGTTGGTAATCGTGGCTACATTAATTCTTTCTTTTTTGATTTGTTTTTGAATATTTTTGATAATTTCATCCGGAATCTGTGTACTTTCTTTGGCTTGAAATTGAGCCAATATTTCTCTAAAATGATTGATTCGTTTGTAAGCATAGAAGCACACTTCTTTAGGTGGTTCTTTGTACGATGTTTTTTCATGTTCTACTAAATACATAATTTGATTGGCACAATTTGGATTGTTACATATCAAAACACCTTCATAGTCTAATTGAATCATTTCTCCTACAGAACATTCTTTACATACAAATACATTAACTACTATATTTTGATTGGAACTCGGTTCTTGAATATTTTTCAAATACTGTAAGTTATAATTGTTACATTTATAATCTTCACTAGACTTTTCAAGGTTGAAAAATTGGTGCAACGTTTTAATGGGTGTTTTGCATTCTGATATTTTTTGTTTTTCTTCGAAATAACCAAAAATATACTTACTGTTATCCAAATAATAATCAATTTGTTTTTGTTGTAATTTAGAAATTTGTTGATTTAATGTTGTAATTTTGTTCTCAGAATCTTTTTGTTGTTTCAATAATAGAATTTCTTGTTGAAGTTTAGGAATAATTATTTTAGTATCTTTATTGAATTGTTCAATAAAATCAGAGTGTTTTTTGTCTAACATAAACGGAATATCCTTATTTTTTTGTTTGTGCATTGATAAGTATTAAGTTGAACATTTAAATTAAAAATACATTATTATGTAAATGAATAAACATAAGTTTATAATTAAGGCAATTAACGACGGGTGGATTGTCTACAAAAAAAATAATACTTATATTTTTAAACGACGTCATCATGGGTTGAACAAATATTTTTTGAATTCGTATATTGACAAATTTTTACAAAAATATAATTAATTGTTTATTTTCAAAATTTTTTTCTTTAGCAATATTATAAGATGGGAGGCGGTTTAATGCAATTAGTAGCTTACGGCGCACAAGACGTATACCTTACTGGTAATCCACAGATTACTTTCTGGAAAGTGACCTATCGTAGGTACACTAACTTTGCCATGGAATCGATTGAGCAAACATTCAATGGCCAAGCCGACTTCGGTCGCCGTGTAACATGCACCATCTCCCGTAACGGAGACCTTGCCTACGACACAACACTCCAAGTCACCCTTCCTCAGATTGGCCAACAGCTCGCCAACCCTTCCCCTGCTGGAAGCCCACCCAGCGCTGTCTACGCTCGCTGGCTTGATTTCCCTGGTGAGCAGCTCATCTCCCAGGTTGAGGTCGAGATTGGTGGTCAGCGCATCGACCGCCACTACGGTGACTGGATGCACATCTGGAACCAGCTCTCCATGCCTGCTGCCCAGGAGCGTGGTTACTACCAGATGGTCGGCAACACCACCCAGCTCACCTACATCACTGACCCTTCGTTCTCGGACGTCGACGGCCCGTGCCAGGCTGACGCCCCCAGACAAATTTGCGCTCCTCGTAACGCGCTCCCTGAGACCACTCTTTACGTTCCTCTTCAATTCTGGTTCTGCAAGAACCCCGGTCTTGCTCTTCCCCTCATTGCTCTCCAGTACCACGAGGTTCGTATTAACATCGACCTTCGTCCTATTGATGAGTGTCTCTGGGCTGTCAGCAGCTTAGATTGCAACGACGGCCAATCGGTCAAGGTCAATGCTGCCTACAACCAGTCCCTTGTAGCTGCTTCGTTGTACGTCAACTATGTTTTCCTCGACACGGATGAGCGCCGGCGCATGGCCCAGAATCCTCACGAGTACCTCATTGAGCAGCTCCAGTTCACTGGTGATGAGTCTGTTGGTTCGTCCTCCAACAAGATTAAGCTCAACTTCAACCACCCTGTCAAGGAGCTCATCTGGGTTGTACAGCCCGATGCCAACGTCGACTACTGTGCTTCGTTCACATGCAACCAGGTGTTGAACAAGGCTCTCGGTGCCCAGCCCTTCAACTACACGGATGCCATTGATGCTCTTCCTAACGCTATCCATGCCTTTGGCGGCCCCAAGGCAACGGCTGATGGTGGCCCATCCGGCAATGCCTTCATTGACAAGAACGGTCTCTTCCAATTGGCAGGTGCTGCCGACCACGACATCTCCCAAAACGCTTACGAGCATTTCTGGAATGAGCAGGCTGGTCCTCATTACGGTGACACCGCTGGTGGCGAGGGTTACTATGCTACCCCCAACCTTGCTCCTGCTGATGGCAAGGGCACCGAATCGTACGTCTCGGATGCAGGCACATTCGTTCTCTCCCAGACTGCTCTCACCCTCCACTGTTGGGGTGAGAACCCAGTCGTCACTGCCAAGCTCCAGCTCAACGGTCAGGACCGCTTCTCTGAGCGCGAGGGCACCTACTTCGACCTTGTCCAGCCTTTCCACTGCCACACCCGCACCCCCGACACCGGCATCAACGTCTACTCGTTCGCTCTTCGCCCTGAGGAGCACCAGCCATCCGGCACATGCAACTTCTCGCGCATTGACAATGCCACCCTTCAGCTCGTTCTCTCCAACGCAACTGTTCAGGGCACATCGACTGCCAAGGTTCGTGTGTACGCCACCAATTATAACGTTCTAAGAATTATGTCGGGCATGGGCGGCCTCGCGTACAGTAATTAGCTGGGACATACATGGGACATACAAACTTATATTGTATTATCAAAAAAAATATTTATATTGTTTTACAAATATTATAAATTATTTTGGTAATTGTTCAAACATCTTCTTTATTTTTTTTACGTTGTTCTGCAATTTGTTTAGCGTGTAATTTTTTATATTCTTCATCTCCATACTTTTTACGTAATGCATTGCGTTGAGCTTGTTTTCTAATTCTTTCTTTTTCACGTTTTTGTTCATCGGTTAATTTATTACCTTTTACAATTTGTCGTGTTTCTTCAATACCGTTAATATCATTTTTAGTTTCTTTTTTGTGTTTATGATAAATAAGCATACATTTATTCATAAATGCATCATATGTATTGTCTCTTTTAATATAATTACAATTACCACAACATGATTTACAATTATCTTCAATATAGCCAAGTGTATTATCCATACGGTCTAACCCATTTTTATGAGTTTGGCTTGGCATTTTTCCACATAAATAACAAGATTCTTTTGTTTTTTCTTCAAGAAATTCTTTTGATATCATAAAATCAATACTTCGTTCAGATGCACGCATTTTATATTTTTTATAATTTACGGTAATAATATCTTTAAAATCATCAGGATACAATGTTCCATTCACCATTTTTAAATGGGTTACTATATGTTCTGCACGATGAATAAATATAGTTGGGCCTAAACATCCTTTCATCATATTACACATTTCACAAGAAGTTACTACATTGTCGATTGTATATCCTTTAGATGAATTTAGTCTGTCTATTCCATTAAAACCTTTGGATTGAATTATTCCACAATAGTAGCAAGGTAACACTACCATATCCATAAAATCTCCCTTGGTAATTGTGAATTCCAACTGTTTTGTTTCTGCACTTCGTTTATAATTTATAAAATGATAATCAATATTATCATTTCTTTCTTGGTTAATTAATTTTACCTTTTCGGGGTTAGCATCACGCCAATGTTTAGCTTGTTCTGCATTACGTTTCAGAAATCCTTCCAAGTTAGATTCAATGAGCCTTGCTCTAGCTTCCATCCAGTAGCCAGCAACTTTTTCATAATTGGCTTCTTTCCAAGCTTGTTTCACTGCTTTTCGTTCTGGTTTCTTGGCATGTTGATTCGCTAATTCACGCACATGTTCCTTTTCTCGTTTTTCATCGGCCCGTTGATTTGTTTTTCGGCATAGTAAACAGGTCTTGGTTTCGCCGAGTTTTCCTTGAAAAGATTCCATAGGTTTTAGTTTGCAACATACTGAACATTGCTTTTCAGTTTCTGTTTTGATAACTTCTGCACCGCGTTTTTCATGGTCTTTTTCGCGGTCTTGTTTTAAACATGGTTCACATTTGGTATAAGAAGTTAACGGTAATTGAGAACGGCAACCACGAATTGCGTTGGCACAACATTTTAGTCCAAGTTGTGTAGTTTCATCCATAAAAACACAGAGTTGGTGTTTCCCACAGTATTTATTCATTTCGCTTCTCTTGAATTTACAGTCCTGTTTAGCACATACAATGATTTCTTTTTTAGGTTTGACACGACTTCTGCATTCTTCACATGTTTTTTGAGTTAAATATTTCATCTTTTTACAACCAGTACAAAGTGTGGAGTTAGCAATCATTTCAGGAGTGTAGTCTTTCATATAGGTGTGAAATTTACAAAATGGTCCTTTAAATCGACAGGCATTACCGTTTACGTCTAGCGCAGGACAACTCATGGGATACATGAAATAACCAACTTATTACAAGTCAATTTTAAACAACCACTCAAGTAAATTGTGGATAAATCAAGGAACTAATCTATTTATAAACATTCAAGTAAATAATTAATACAGAATTTCCAAGTAAATAATTTTTTTAAAATTACTTAAAGAATATACTTTATATTATGTATAATGCCCTTGTAGCTCAATCGGAAGAGCGTGTGACTGTTAATCACAAGGTAGACAGATCAAAACTGTCCGAGGGCGTTATCTACATAGTACAAAGTTAAAGCATGGTTTCCCGAGCGGTCAAAGGGGCGGGGCTTAAGATCCCGTGGCTTCTGCCTTCGTGGGTTCAAATCCCACATCATGCAAAAATTCAATTTTATATTACGGTATAAAATTGAAATGTGTTTAAAATATTAATAATCGTTAGGATTTGAAAGAGATTGACCTTTCAAATTAACAGGTTTTACACCTCGCATTGTTCTTAATGCTCCAGGATAATTGATGAAGTCTGGCCGTGCACCTCTTCCATTTGATTCAGTGCATCTAGATGGGTTAGAACGATTCCAATAATTTTTGCAATTATTATAATTATCTTGTGACCCTAAAGGGGCACCACCTTTATTTTTCCTAGATTTTCTAGTTTTTGATTTTCTTCTAAATGTTTTATTTGCCATACATTAATAAAATATTTTAAATAAAACCTTTCGTACTATAGAAATTCATTTAAAAACTGTCCGGTAAATTTTTGTCATGATTAAACGCATCTACAATTGATTTCAAAAATGTATAAACCTATTTCATAATAATACATTTTTAAAATCAATTGTAGATAATTTATTTAATTAATCTAATGCTATGGATACTTCCTCTATTCCTTGCCATTCTTATATGGTTTCGTCTAGGATTTTGGAATCGACAACCTGTACGGCATTATTTGACATTGTACAAAAAAGGATTACTTGCCGACCAACCAGTCAATAACAAATTTGTAGTTCCACACGTTTTTTTCTACAATGTAACCGAGATAACCAAAGAATTAGAAAATGAACTCTATGAATACGTCAAAGAAAAACAGCCTTCATATCACAAAAAATCACATTTTATGGGATATTTGAAAAAGGGGTTTTTGTCCATTTACCGAGAAAATACATGCATTCGTGGGTGTATAACAAGTCGCGCAGTTGAATTTGTGTTTGATAAAGAAACCATAGACGCCTATTCTACTGATTTTTTGTATGCAGACACACCTTATATTTTGAAATGTTTGATACAAAGCCATGAATACAAAAAACATACCGTTGCTTATCCAACATCTATTTTTAGTTCTACAACAAAAATTCAATGGGTGATGCCAATTACAACCTATGACATACAATGGGTCTATACCAGTTCATTTCGAAAATATAAGTTTTCCCTACAAACAAAATTTGTAAAAGCATTACCTTCTTCCTTGAATGATGTGGTTACTTGTTTTAAAACACCATTTACTTGTCAAATGACACCTTCGTTGTATACATTATCATCCCTTATCGAAAGCCAAAATATATCTATTTATTCTATTTATAACCCTTATTTAATTGCTATTTTATTTTTTAAAAATAATTATGAGTTAGAAGAAGATTTATCCATAGTGGATTGGATAGGAACTATTGTAGTTGATACAAATAAAGAACTATTAGAACAAGTTATTTCAACGATACTACATGGTATTCATACGACATTTAAAATAGTACGTATTCATCAATTATCCCATACACCTCTCTATACCACGCACTATAAAACAACACAATGTAGGAAATACGCATACAATTACGGAATATATTCATTGCCTCCTTCTCAATGTTTTTTCTTATAAGAATACATGTGTTGGAATCAATATGTATCCTTGAATACTTATTTATTTAGTATGGGAATGCTGTTTTTGATGATATACAACAACAATTATACACCTTACAAAATAGATGTAAATATCTATGGATATTTTTTCATTCTATCTTTTTGTTCCATGCAGTTGATTGAATATTTTCTATGGAAAAATTTAGAAAATAAGAAATTAAATTATTTTTATTCAGGGTTAGGTCAACTATTAGTGGCCATTCAACCGATTGCTTCTTTACTTCTATTAAGCAATACCATTCTTAAAATTCAAATGATACTTCTCTATTCTATCTTTGTATTTGGTGTATTTTTTACACATGAAAAAATATTCAAAACAACAGTTCAAAACGGACATTTGAAATGGTCATGGGTACCTATTCAATACTACTTGTATTTTATTTGGTTGTTCTTTTTGATGTTTAGTTTTATTGTCAATCATCACTATACTGCTGTTATAATTTCTCTTTTTCTATTTGCTATTACTTTTTTTAATTCAGAAACTGGAACCGGAGGCTCATTATGGTGCTGGACCATTAATTTTTCCATGATTTTTTATGCATTGTATTTGTTATTGTATATGCCTTACAAACAATTAAATGGTTGTTAACTTAAAAATTCACAATGTATATATCTAGCATGAAAATATATACATCCTTATTGGGTATAAATATAGCATTGAATCATTTGAATAGTAAAACACGGTGGATTTATGACAAACCTGCATTATTATATCAAGTCCAACGATGGTATAGTGAGATTCCATGGATAAAACCCTATTACGCTGTAAAATCAAATCCATTGCCGTATGTAATAAATGACTTGGTTCAGTGTAATATTGGGTTAGATGTTGCATCGTTAAAAGAAACACACCATACATTAATGTATACATCATTAGAGAATACGATTTATACCAATCCACATATAACACCCCATGAAATAAATAATTTGAAATTTAATATAAAAAGTAGTCGATTCTTTATGTGAATTAGAGTTACTGCATAAATACAATATAAAATGTCCGATTTTGATTCGAATGAACAGTGGTGTAACGATTGCCAATATTAATCTAAATTCTAAATTTGGAGCAACAAAACAAGAAGCCTACGAGATTATCCATTTAGCCACTCAGTATGGATATGAAATCAAAGGAGTATCATTTCATATTGGTTCAGGTGGAACATTTTCGAGAAAAGAATCGTTTAAAAATGCATTTTATGTTAATGCACAACCTGTATTAAACTATATTGAATTATTTACTGATGAAAAACTAATATTAAATGTGGGTGGAGGATTTTTGTACAATACCGATTTAACGGATGCACTGGGATGGACAAAAGATTTACCTTATACAATAATTGCCGAACCCGGAAGATATTTTTCAGAACCATCTCATCATTTAATAGTACAAGTGATTGCCAAAACACCCAAAGGAATATTCATAGACAATGGTGTGTATCATGAATTGAATTGTTATCATCGCGACCATTGGACTATGCCAAGATTGACACATTGTATCGATAATGGTAAATTACAAAATGTTCATAGTTATAAAACACAAGTTGTGTTTGGACCAACATGTGATAGTTACGATACATTGGGTAAACAAGTAGTTCCTTACGATATAGAAGTAGAAGACAAGATATTGATACCGAATATGGGAGCCTATACAAATGCAGGAATGGTAGAATTTAATGGAATACGCGGAGCTTCATCCAACTAAAATACGTTTTTTAGGAAAACTAGAATCGAAACAATAGAGGGCACGTAAATGGTGTAATATTGGCGAACGGCCACATCACCGTTAATTCTTAAATTGTTTACTTATAGTATGTATACAATTAAACAATATAGTTATGAAAAAGCAAAAAAGTTGGGCGTACAAATTCGACCATCTACCAGAAAAAATAAAAAAATCGACGTTTACAAAAACAACAAACGAATTGCATCGATTGGTGCTTTAGGATATGGTGATTATCCGACGTTTAAACAAACCGAAGGAATTGATTCGGCCAACCACCACCGAAAACGCTACAAAATCCGGCATGCAAAAGATAGAAAAGTAACAGGTACACCTGGTTACTATGCTGACCAACTTTTATGGTAGTTTTTTTCTTGTTTTATTTCTTGATTTTAATAATTTTTCTGTTTTTTGTTTACATGGTAAATGAATTTGTTTAATATGATTTGGATGTAGAAATGAATCTTTTGCTGTAGTTGTAAAAAATGGATATTTATATACATATGTTTTCATATGTTTATATATATAATAATCGGAAACATGTAATGATTTTTTATCTAATATAAACTGATTATTACTAAAATGGTCTTTTAAAAAGGATAAAACTCCTTTTTTATTCACAATATAGGCAACAGTAGAATAATGTTTATTCCAAGGTGTATATAATTGATTTGGTATTTTACACAAATAATATAGTTGTATTATTTCCCAGTCGGAAGGAGCATTACGAATACACGTATTTAAATCTTCTTGCCAATATTTTTTATATTCTAAGGATATATCATCTTCAAGAATAAGAGCAATATCATAATTACTTTTTGAAAATGCTAACAATGCACGCAAATGAGATAATAAACA
>Ga0078894_10001825_pt1 | contig 15982 bp, 17 predicted proteins | sample LauGreSu1BDMLBSD_2_FD_67506 | JGI IMG/M metagenome (GOLD analysis project Ga0078894, IMG submission 67506) | Freshwater lake microbial communities from Lake Michigan, USA - Su13.BD.MLB.SD (version 4) (version 4) | ecosystem: Environmental > Aquatic > Freshwater > Lake | place: Lake Michigan... | reverse complement strand
GTAGCCACTGCTGCTACGTAACGGTCTGGGCGCACCACAATTGCATAAGCATCGTTGACTGCTTCCGGCGCGACAACAATGCCAACTTCAAGCTTTCGAAGTTCGGTTGGTAACTCAATGTGTGACGATGCCACCACGACGAACGAAGCACCGTTCTTTCGGACTCCTGCAGACACCTCTGGGTGATACCAAAACTGGTGACCCACTCGCGGATCATCTCCCACGACTATTCCCGATTCAAGATGTGGGCTTGGCCGCGTTCCGCCATAACCGCTTTCAACGTCAACTCCATGACTGACTCGCCCACCTAGTTGATCAATTAACCGACCCATATCAACAGCGTGTGCAATGGTGCTTCGTACGTGAGGTGCGCGCTCTGTGGTGTAGGTATCGAGAATCTTCTCAGTGGCTAATCCACGCTTAATGAAGGACAATTTCCACGCAAGGTTCAAAGCATCACGCATTCCCGAGTTCAATCCCTGGCCGGCAAACGGTGGTGTTTGGTGCGCTGAGTCACCCGCAAGAAAAACATTTCCTTTACGCATCTCTGGCGCTACTACAGCGTGAAAGCGATACACCGCACTTCTCACTAATCGAGCAGTTTCAGGCGAGATCATTCCCTCAAGAAGTTGCCAGAGTCCATCTTCCGTATTCAGTTGCTGTGCATCTTCGTGCTCTTGAACTTGGAATTCCCAACGTCGAAAACGACGTACGCCCTTTACAAACGTAAATGGTCTTTCTGTGTGGCAGTACTGACGAACACCGACGGGCAAATCAACTTGTGCACTTTCATGTAATTCGGCATCAACAACTAGCCACTCTTGGTCGAATTTCAAGTCTTCTAGCGTGAGCCCGATTGTTTTGCGAGTCCAACTACTTGCCCCATCACATCCCACATACCAGCGCGACTCCACAGATTCGCCATCATCCAAAGTGGTCACTACAGATGAACCTTTGTCGTTGAGTGCAACAGCTGTTCTTCCCCACTTCGCAGTTGCACCACGACGTTCCACTTCGGCGCGCAGCATGGTGTCGAGTTCTGGTTGGTAGTGAGTTACAACTGGCGGCACACCCTGTAAGCCAAGTGGCGGAATGTCGGCCCCGATGATTACGTCATTATTCGGGCCAACAAAGTCTCCCCGTTCAAGTGGCTCGGTGTTTTTCAGTAGCCATTCGCCCATTCCATGGTCGTGAAATGCACGTTGAATTTCGTCGTCCATGACAATTGCGCGCGGAAGTTGATATGGAACCAGATCTCGGTCAATCACCACATTGGACACACCCATGTCGGAGAGCACTACAGACAAAAAGCACCCCACAGGACCGCCGCCAAGAATTGTGACGTCGTACATTATTTTTCCACCAACTCTGTCAATATGCGGGAGCGAAGACGGCGTGCTTCCATACGAAGTTCCTGTTGTTCGCTGTCTTTCTCTGCCCCCACCACAGCAAAGATGAATGGTTCAAGAGCCGCCCACCCCATCTCGAGCGCCATTCCCAAGCCAACATTTGCCTTGAGTTCTAGCGATGGTTCGACGTGACCATGAACCGAAGCAACGTGATTCAAAACATTCCGAGGAACCGAAACACCTTCTGTGATCTCGGTAGATGCAAGCGACATTTCATTGTCCAGTACTGCGCGAACAACGGCCTTTAGATACGTGGGGTCTCCAATTAATCCAAGTGGTGCAGGTAGCGGTTGCTGTTTCGACTGTGACATTGCGAAATCAAAATGCTCATGAACCAAACGTTCCATTGCAACTCGCAAAAGTGCATCTTTCCCACCGAAGTAATGATGCACAAGGCCATGATTAACACCAGCACGTTCTGCGATTGCGCGCACACTGACAGTTCGAGGACCAATTTCTCCTAAGAGTTGTGCTGTTGCCGCAATTAGTTTCTCTTCAGTGTCAACCCGTGTTCGAGTTGACTTTTCGGTAGTTGTCACTGTCCGGCAGTTGCGTAGTCGGTAATTGTTTCTACCGATGCGCCACTTCGGAATCGTTCAATGAGTTGTTCAAAATCAACATTGATTCCAATTGGATTCGCTGCAAACAATGGTCCCGCCATGAATTCATCGGCCTGTTCCATTGTCATGGAGTCGAACTGAGTTTCTACCTGATTGCCATCTGGGTCCCGGTAGTACGCAGACAGTGTCATTCCATGGTTGATGGTCCAGTACGGAGACACACCACGAGCTTTCATACGTTCGTACTGACCAAACAGATCTTCCAGGCTGGCGTAGGTGAAAGCAAAGTGCTCTGTTCCGCACGCGTTCGTTGCACGATCTTCAAGGTTTGGAAAATTCACGATGGCAATGCGGTGATGCTCATCGTCATAGGAAATAAACGAAATGAATTCGTTCTCGTGACGAGCCTCGCCCTCTAGAAACACCTTCCACCAATCGAGCATCTCTGCGAAACGGGAAGTCTTTAGAACGATGTGGGCGAATTTGATGGGAGAAGCCATAGTGTCCTCGGTTTCTGTGGTTTTAGTCAACTGACTAATTCAGACTATAGTAGGAAATATGACATTGCGATTCGCATCCAAAAATGGCCGGTCTCACATCGTTGTCGGCCCAGACAACGGTCTCGTCGATTTAGCTGAAGCAAGCGGAGGGACGTTCTCTTCTGAGCCCATCGAAGCTTTCAGACGTTGGGATGAAGTGCGGGCATTTGCCGCTTCGTACACAGGCACCGGAACCCCCTGCGATGTAAATGAATTAGATGCTCCGTCGCCATGGCCAACGCAGGTGTTTGGAATTGGACTGAACTACCGAACCCATGCCGAAGAAAGCGGGATGGAGATTCCAAAGTCACCACTCACCTTCACTAAGTTCACTTCCTCCATCGCACACGGCAATGCGGACGTTCCAATCGATGGTCCAATGGTTGACTGGGAAGTGGAATTGGTTGTTGTCATCTCTTCTGGTGGCCGCAACATTGCACATGCAGATGCGTGGAATCATGTCGCTGGAATTGCTGTAGGACAAGACATATCGGACCGCAAACTGCAGTTCGCCAGTCAGCCACCACAGTTCAACCTAGGAAAGAGCAAGAAGAACTACTCCCCCTTTGGTCCATGGCTCATAGATGCACGTGACGTTGCAAACAGAGATGCATTACATATGACATGCACATTGAATGGCGAAGTGGTGCAAGACACCATGACCGACGATCTCATTTTTAATGTGTCAGACATCATTTCGTACTTGTCATCAATTGTGCAGCTGCTTCCAGGTGACGTCATCTACACCGGAACACCGGGCGGTGTTGGCGTGTCACGTAAGCCAGCTGTGTTCTTAAAGGCAGGCGACGTGCTGGTCTCCACCATTGATGGAATTGGTGCTACCACCAATAAATGCGTGGCCGACTAAATCAGCGTTACAAATACTGCTGAATTGAATGGGTGCACCATTCCCACAGCGCATGACGCGTGGCAACTGAATCACTTTTACGAGTCGCAGGTGTTTTGTGAATGGCGCGAATTTCACGATCGCACCAGAATGTCCCACTCATTCCAGGCATTGGTCTAACTGCGGTTAACCAAGCGATGGTGTCAGCACCTTGTTCAGACGTTCGAAGAATTGGTTTCGTTATTTTTCTGAATAACGGGATGGACTCTTGTACTCCGGGCGTATCTGCCCAACCAGGATGCATGGCCACAAACTCAACGGCAGGCTCTTCTGATGCCCACATTTCATTCAGTGTCACTTGCATTCGTTTAGCAAGTGCATACTGCTTTGACCCGTTATACGGAATGACTTCTGGGCAGGTGCCGCCCTCAACTGCTGGCAGCGATGCGGCATACATTCCACCAGAGGACACAGTGACAACGCGTCCATTTGCTGCTCGTAATGAATCACGCAACATCGATGTCATTAAGAACGGACCAACCACATGAGATGCAACGGTCTGCTCAATTCCTTGCTTGGATATCGATCGATTTTGCAAAAGAGCACCAGCGTTATGCACCAGCACATCAATGCGAGGAAACTTCTCCCGCAGTTCCCGCGAAGCAGATGCCACAGATTCCAAATCTCCCATTTCAGCAACAACGACATCTACGTCGCATGTGGGATGCCCTTGACGAATCTCAGCAGCAACTGCATCACATTTCTCGCGATTGCGCGCCACCAGAACAAGGTGTGCACCGCTTGACGCCAACATTCGTACGGTTGCTAAACCAAGACCAGATGTTGGACCAGTGACAACAATAGTGCGACCATCAAGGCGCATCTCGTTAATGCGTTGCCACTGTTGCAAGCGAGATCGAACTTCATAGCCGATGCGCGAAAACCCGGGCACAACCGCAGCATCAAGAGCTGCACTCAGCGAACGACGGCTCATCACCTAAGGCCCAACGTTGCAATCAGCATTCCCGCTGTAACAGCACCACGAAGTGTCCACGCAATTGTTCGAACCCAGTTTGTTGTCACCAATTCTCTTCCCACTGTTGCGTCTGGGTTTGCAGCCATTCGTGCATGACGCGGCACCGACAACAACACAGTTGCTAACAATGCGACGGCAAGTGGAAGCCCGGCGAGCCACGGAACGAACCACGCCACGCCATCTGGAACCATTCCAAGCAGAAGCAAGGTGGTCACACCTTCAACAGTCATTGGAATCATGACCACCCACCCAGTTCGACGTTGATGTTCAACCGCTACCGATCGTGCACTCTCAACAGGCACCACGGCCAACAATGGATAATGAACAACCTGCACAAACCAGATGACTCCCACCATGGTCCAGGACGCCACCAAATTTAGGAGAAGGACAACATCGTTCACATGGTCACCGTATCTGTGGTTTGCGTAACGTCCCTACGCTGTATCTCGTGACGCGTGTCCCAAGAAAGAAGAACGGCCACGAACCACGTACTTGCGTGGTGTGTGAACGACCGTTTGAGTGGCGCAAGAAATGGGCCAAAGATTGGGACAAAGTGCTGTATTGCTCTGACAAATGTCGAGCCAACAGCAAGAAGAGTTAGCTCAGCCCAAACTCTGAAATGTCAACACTGCGACGCTCTTCAATTGAACGGTGCGCAGCAGCACCAATCACCACGCTCCACAGGCCATCTTCCACGGTGACGTCAGGCTGTGTTCCGGCCACAACGGCATCAACAAATTTCTTGCATTCCAAGTAGCTAGCCCCAAAGTGGAAGCCAACATGTGCAACATCTGGGTCTATTCCCACTTTTACTTCGCGAACAGAACGAGTTTTTCTGTCACCAATCACAACATGTCCATCGCCTGGTACAAACGCTTCAACTTTTCCAAGTGATCCAACTGCGGAAATCTCTTGTTCATGACGCGAACCCTCAGCAAACATACTGAGATCCAACATGGTGCGAACACCGTTGTCGTACTCAACCACAACATAAGCGTTATCAAGAATGTCGCTACGTTCGCCGTTATAAACCTCATCAAGGTGATTGACGTCTTGGCCGCCACTTGCCATCACACGAACCGGACGTGATTGAACAACAAGATTCATTAAATCGAAGAAATGGCAGCATTTCTCAACAAGCGTTCCGCCAGTGTTCTTGCTAAAGCGATTCCAATTATCCACCTTGACAAGGAATGGAAACCGGTGTTCGCGAATTGCCAACATCTTCAAGTCGCCAACCGCACCACCGTGCACTTGTCGCACAAGTTCGGCAATGGGTGCCATGTATCGATACTCAAGCCCCACCCACGTCAGCACACTTCGATTCTTTTGTGCCTCAACAACAGCGAGGCAATCTTCCACCGTGGTGCACATGGGTTTCTCAACAAGGACCGGTAAGTCTGTTTGAAAAATGTCATCCAAGATGGACTTATGAGTGAAGTTTGGCGACGCAACAACTACGGCGTCAACGGCGCCTGACGCCAGCAGATCGCGATGATCGGAGAAAGATTGAACACCACTCCATGACTCTCCCAATGTCAATTCAGCCCATGAACGTGGCTCTGGGTTGGGGTCACTGATGGCTGTAATGGCGACGTTCGATATCCCCATAAAATTTTTCAGGTGCTCGCACCCCATCATTCCGGTGCCAATCACGCCAATCCTGATATCTGCCATGACCCAACACTATGGGACTCCCTTTGCATTCACCTGAATGACAACTATTGTTCACAATTAACGCATCGGGGGGTGCGGCTACTTCAGGGGGAATATCAATGGCAATCGTCGATCTCATCGAATCTGGTCTAGGACTTTTGAAGTCAGAAACGGACATCACACCGCAATGGGTGGAAGGTGTTCTTCGCGGTAGCGGAAACCTAGAAGACGGGGTATCGGTTACTGGAGTATCCACGCAGCGAATTGGCGAGGGCGTAGGAATTCTCAGCATTCTCCAACGCATTACACCTACCTATTCGGGTGCAACACAAAAGGCGCCGAAGTCAATTGTTGTGAAGTACCCAACAGATGATCCAACGCAAAGATTCACGGCTGATGCACTCGTCTTGTACATCCGCGAATTGATCTTCTACAAAGAGTGCGCACCAGATGCTCCATTCAAGACCGCAAAATGTTTTGCGCAAGCAATTGCGAGCGACAACACCGACTTCACCATAGTGATGGAAGACATTGGACATCACCGTCCACTAAATCAACTTGATGGAATCAGTCTTGACGAGTCAAAGATCTTGCTAGAGACATTGGCTGACTTTCACGCCATGTGGTGGGGCAGCCCAAAGTTGGCACAATACGAAGCAACATTCCAGCCATTGGCCAACCCCACGTACAACGCAGTCCTTCCCATGTTGTGGACTGGTGGCTGGCCGCATGTAGAAGAACATGCCGGACATCTTCTCCCTGAGAGCGTCCGAGAGATCGGTGGTATTTGGGCCGAGAAGGTGCCCTGGATGCTGGAGAATCTGATGACTCCTACAACTATGTGTCACGGCGATTACCGCGCGGACAACATCATGTTTGATGACAACAAACCGGTTGTAATTGACTTCCAGCTCATTGGAACCGGAAGTGGCATGTACGACGTTGGCTACTACATCAGTCAGTCAATCGCTACCGACGTGCGTCGCGGACACGACCGTGAACTTGTTGACGTGTATTTAAATCGTCTTGAAAGTCACGGAATTGACATTGACCGTGACGAGGCTTGGCGCCAATACCTCATTTGTATTTGTTTCTGCGTCACGTACGGTGTCACCACCTTCGGTGGATTCACCGAACAGAACGAACGCGGACAAAAGCTTCTCCAAGACATGTTGTTACGCGCGTTGAACTGTGTTGCCGACAACAACGCTCTTTCAGTACTCAAATCGTGACGCAATTGTTTGCCGTTCAGGCACACTAAAGACATGACAGATCACTCACATGACCATGGACGTGGACTTCTTCAACAACTCGGTGCGGAAGGTCGAGAACTGCGTGCGTTGATTCCAGATGTGTACGCAGGGTTCGGAGAACTCCACAAAGCAGCGTTTGCTGACGGTGCTGTCGACAAGAAGACCAAAGAACTCATTGCTCTTGCTATTGCAATCACCGTGAAGTGCGACGGTTGCATCGCAAGTCATGCGCGCGGCGCGGCATTAGCCAAAGCAACAGAACAAGAGATTGCTGAAACTATTGGCGTTGCCATCAGTATGAACGGTGGTCCCGGCACTGTGTACGGGCCACGCGCACTTGCAGCTTTTCGGGACTTTGTTCGTCCCGAATAACTAACTGGTCTTAGTGCCCAATTGCCTTGTTAATTCGAACAGGCACTGTGCGTGGTCCACGTACTTGACCACCGGCCCACGTGACTTCAGCATCTTCAAGAAGTTCAAAGTCTGGTACTCGAGCCAAGAATTCTTCAATCGCAACACGCATTTCCATACGCGCAAGGTTTGAACCCACGCAACGGTGAATACCTGCACCAAACGCAACGTGGCGGTTGTGTTCACGGTCAATGATGACTTGGTCTGGGTTTTCAAAATGCTGTGGGTCACGGTTGGCGGCAGGGAACGCCATTAACACACGGTCCCCTGCGTGCATGGGGCAGCCTTCGTATTCCATATCTTCATTCACCAAACGAGCCATTGTGACTGGTGAATAAGCGCGGAGGAATTCTTCAACAGCCGATGGGATCAGTTCAGGCTCTTGCACCAGACGCTCACGGTCTTCTTTGTGTGTAGCAAGGTGCCACAACGATGAACCGATTCCACTCCATGTGGTGTCAACACCTGCAATCAATAAGAGTCCACACATTCCAAGAATGAGACCGTCTGGGAATGGTTCACCATCGTGTTCTGCATGAACTAGTTCGCCAATGAGGTCGCTTGTAGATCCAGATTCACGGCGCTTAATGATTTCGCCCATGAAGAAGTCTTGAAGTTCTGCGCGCGCCTTGATGCGAAGTTCTGGATTTGTTAATCCGGCTTCAAGAGACCAACGAACCCAAGTAGTGAACGTATCTTTCATTGTTGTTGGAACACCCAACATGTTGGCAATGACTTGCGCAGGGATTTGTTGCGCATAGTCAACTGCAGCATCTGCCGTGGGACGTGCAGCAATGCCATCCATTAATTCGCGACACCATGCACGAGTGAACACTTCAAGTTCATCAACTGCACGCGGAGAAAAAGCTGGAAGAAGTTGACGGCGCGTCCACGTGTGCATTGGTGCGTCTACCGCAATAGGTGCACCTTTTGTTTCGCCGTATGCTCCCGAGCCTGGAGCCTCTGCTGGCGGTACAACAAGAATTTCGCGAGACGAAAATAGGTGCGGTTCTCGCGCCATCTTAGAAACGATGTCGTACGTGGTGGGCAACCACGAGCCACCCCACTTGTCGGTGTGCGCAATGGGACATTCGTTTCTCAACGAGTCCCAGATCTCGTAAGGATTCTCGATGTAACCCTTGTCGAAGATGTCGTATCCGGTGGTCCAGTCAATTAATCCGCTCATTGTTGCCCCCTAGAAAGCGGTGCCCGAATTGGGCCCTATAGGTGAGAATAACTTCCCAGTAGGGCCGTGACCATAGTCATAGGCATACGATTCGGCCATGGCACAACATTCGATCGACGTTGACCCCTCTGAGGTGGGCCTTGACCCACAGCGCTTGGCCCGTATTGAGCAGCACTTTGCCAAGTACGTAGATGATGGCCGGCTCCCTGGCTGGCACATTGCCGTGTCACGCGGCGGCAAGCTGGCCTACAACGCCTCATATGGTCATGCCGATGTTGAAAACGGCAAGCCCATTGCCGACGACACCATCTACCGCATCTACTCAATGACAAAACCCATCTGTGCAGTCGCCGCACTCATCTTGTGGGAAGAGGGCAAGTTCGAGATGCACGACCAGGTGAAGTGGTTCATCCCATCGTTTGCCGACCAAAAGGTGTTCCGTAGCGGAACGTTGACGGCACCGAGATTTGATCCGGTTGTTGAACCAATGGAGATGTGGCATCTGTTCTCGCACACTGCAGGACTCACATACGGCTTCGTGTATTCAAACCCTGTTGACCAGATGTATCGCAATGCAGGGTTCGAATGGGGTGTACCGAAAGATGCATCGCTTGCAGATATCTGTGATCTCTTGGCCGGACTTCCACTGATGTTTCAGCCAGGCAGTGAGTGGGCCTACTCAATGTCCATTGACGTTCTAGGACGAGTTGTTGAAGTGTTGTCGGGTATGACGCTTGGCGAATTCATGAAGAAGCGAATTTTCGAACCGCTCGGCATGACAGACACCGCATTCCACTGTCCAGCAGACAAAGCGGATCGACTCGCCGCGCTGTATGTACCGAACCCTGCCGATAACCGTCGCCGTATTCGTAGCGATGCAATGGGCGCTGGCGCACTTGTTGAACAGAAGGCAGACCTTGGCGGTGGAGGTCTTGTGTCTTCCATGTCTGACTACATGAAATTCGCTGAAATGTTGCGTGGTGGAGGTGAACTAAATGGCGTACGAATTCTGTCGCCTCGCACAGTTCAGTTCATGGCATCAAATCATCTGCCCAATAATGCAGATCTCACCGCTTATGGTCGTCCACTGTTTACGGAAACAGCATTCGATGGCGTCGGTTTTGGTCTCGGTGTCAGCGTCACGCTTGACCCTGTTGCAGCAAAAGTTCCAGGAAGTGCTGGTGATTACGGTTGGGGTGGTGCTGCAAGCACGAACTTCACCGTCGATCCAAAAGAAGATTTGGTGTACACCATCATGACGCAACTATTGCCCTCAAGTTCGTGGCCACTTCGTCCACAACTTAAGCAACTTGTGCACCAGGCATTGGTCGATTAACAGCTCGCTTCATCTGAATTGTTAGTGCGCCAAGTACCACCAATCCGGTGGCGATAATTACCAACCCCTGCGCCATCTCATTATCAATCCACTCAACAGTGGTCATGATGATTCCAGCGACAATGCAGAAGGCACCAGCAACCAACATCTCTGGCGCCAATAGAAGTGCTCCGAGAGCGAATAGAACAACTCCCGTTGCAATTGGAGTTGGGCGCAACCACTCCTCTGCACTTGCAATATTCATTGATCCGATGATGATGTACAGAGATCCAACTGCTCGCGCAATTTGACGCGCACCGATGTCGCGAAGGCCCATACCAGCAACCACTACGCCTGCAACGAGTATGAAGAGACCGCCACTGATCTGACTGTCTGGATTAATGATTTCCTCCAGCGCAACTGCAACTCCCATCACACCAAAGGACATTGCGAGAGTGCCAGCAAAACGTGTCTGGGTACAACGCCACAGGCCCCATACAGCGCCAATGCTTGACAAAATGAAACCAATCCATTCACCGCGCATGTCAGCCTGATCAAGAACAATTCCGGTTGCGCCAGCTGCAGCGCCAAGTGCGCCTAGTTCAAGAACTTCAGCAAATCGTTGACGAATCTCAGACCCGCTCGACAACTTCCACGACGCAACTCCGGCGAGTACTGCAACTACATACAACGCCGTTGCGATAACTCCAACAGATGCGTCCTTAAATGCAAGCGCAAGAAGTCGAATCACACCAGCGGCGATGATGAGAGATCCCAGGTACGTCACCAACTCGCGAATGCTGAACGACCACCGTGGTGCATTTGCAATGTTGTCCGCTTGATCTGCGTCAATTACCCCACGAGATACCAAGTCGTCTAGTAGGTCGCGTTGCGTCTGCTCTTGTTCCATGTCATGAAGTGTGACACGAATTAGGGGTTATTTGTGTACCAATCTATGAATGGGCCTACCGCATTATCCAATAAAGGAGCCACAAACGAGCCGTATGTAACAGTGATGTGGTTGTCATCTCGATACACCAACAGATTTCCAACAATTGTTGGACACAAATTATTCGCGCAGAACCAATTGCGCACCCACACCACGTTTTCGCCCGCTTTGTCGAAGTCCTGCATCATTTCAAACATGTCAACGCGGTACGCGTTTGTAACAGTTGGTGAACACACATGAACATTTGTGTAGTTGCGGCTAAGGCATGTAGGAATTGTTTGACCGGGCCATGGCGTGTCTTCAACAAGAATTGGCGTAATGCCCCGCGCCTTCAATTCGGTGATAGTTGCCTGCATTCCATCGCGCCATTCTTTTTGCCACATGGGCTTCCTTGTTGAAGCGGACAACAAGCGATCGAAATGAATCACAAAGGCAAACTTCACACCATCGGCAACCATTGCATCGAGCGAGTTTTGTCGCCACTTCTTACATTCCGGATAGACGCGACCCAGCACTTTGTTATAAACAGGAATCTCAGCCGGAGGGCAACCTGCCTTTGTGTAGACGTTTAATTTCCACTTGCGCTTGATTGCCACTTTTTCGAACGCAGGAAACCATTGAGCCGCATGTGAGTCTCCATACAAACCAACAATGGTGGATGACATCAGGTCACCGTAACTGCAACCTGGTTTTGGCGCAGTTGGCGTGAAACGAACATGGCAACCATCGTCATAGATGATGGGTTGGTCTGTGACTGCTTGCTGAAGTGATGGCGTGAGATTTCCAGGGAGACCTGTTGCCTTCGTTGCATCCACCACAGCTTGAAGTGGTTGACCAAGACCAGGAATCTCGGGTGCAACAGGAACAGTTGTTGTTGGCCCAGCAACTGTTGTGGTGGTATCTAGAACAGGGGTTGTTGCATCTGGACCGAGCGTGATGCTGGGCGGGTTATTGCGCGCAAGAACTGCTGTGCCGCCAAGAAGAGCCACCAGAGCTACGGCAAGTGCTGTTGCACGTAATCCGCGAATCGAAATGTTTCGTCGAACCGGATTCTCCACAAAACGAAACGAGAACTCTGACAATCCCAGACCAATGGCAGTGCATAACAAACCATCAACAACAGACAACTCCCGACCTAATGCTGGCTCGGCAATGATGAGAATTGGCCAATGCCATAGATACGCAGAATAAGAACGCGATCCCAACCATTGGAATGGCGAGAATCGAAAGATTGCTACTGGTGCCCATGACGTAGCCATTCCGCCGGCGATTGCAAAAAATGTTGACAACACAGGTACCAATGCCCACGGACCGGGAAATTTTGTTGTCTCAGAAAATGTGACGACGCTGACAACAATGCCAACAAGTCCAGCCCACGCGAGAAATGCTGAAACATTCTTTGCCATTCGTGAAGCGGCAACTGGAAGTACAGCCAATAAGGCGCCGATAGCCAATTCGAACGCACGTGTATGTGGAGAAAAGAAAGCCCACGGCTGTGATTCATTCATCAGAATCATGCACGCAATGAATGAAGCGACTGCAACTGTTGTTGAAACCAGACCCACGCGAACACGTGCAGTGATTCGTGATTGATTTCGCAAACCCAAACACGCCACAGCAATCAAAGCCGGCCATACGAGATAGAACTGCTCCTCCACCGCAAGGCTCCAGTAATGCTGAAGAGGCGAAGGCGGAAGTGACGACTGCAAGTAATCGGCACCCCGATGTGCGAATAAGAAGTTTGATGCGAAACCTGCTGTTGCAATCATGTCGCTGGTCAACGAGCGAACACGAATGGGTTCCAGCCAGATGTACGACGCAGCAAGTGTGAGTACGGCAACTAGTGACGACACTGGCAACAAACGCCGAATTCGACGCGCATAAAACGAACTAAGAGAAATCGTCCCAGACGATGTTCGCTCATTAACAAGAAGCGACGTGATGAGGAAGCCCGACAAGACAAAGAAGACATCGACACCCACATAGCCGCCCTCTAGCCCAGGGACGCCAGCATGAAACAACAGAACGGCGGCGACAGCGACTGCCCGTAAGCCTTCAATATCCTCGCGCCGTTGCATCACTATAAGTATTGCTTGCCTAACACGCTCATCTGAGGCACAGGTCACAGGCTCTTAGTCACACCAAATGGAACTTTCTCAAGAAAAACTTTGTCTATACAAACGGAATGAAGATTCTCAAGACGTTTCGAATAGGGCTAACAGCGCTTTTGTGCATCGCCGCCACCGCGTGTGGTGATACTTCAAGCGATGGATTACGCGGCTACCAAGCGCCAAGCGAAAAATCATCAGCCAACATTTCGGTAACGGATGCAACTACTGGTCAACAGTTTGAATTGAAGGCATCTGACGGAGAACTTATGGTGGTGTACTTCGGTTATACCCACTGCCCCGACATCTGTCCCACCACCCTTGTTGCAGTTAAAAACGCAAAGAAGAAAATTGGGGCTCTGGCTAGTCGTGTCGATCTTGCAATGATCACAGTTGATCCAGAACGAGACACTGCGGACGTTCTTCCTAAGTATCTATCTTCCTTCACAGACAAATTTCACGCGCTTATTCCAGCGAATCAACAAGAGCTACAGAATGCAGAAAAGGCATTTGATGCAACTTCATCTGTCACCGAAGTAGACGGACAAATAGAGGTAACCCATAGCGGCAACTGCTATGTCGTTGATTCCACGGGATTAGTGGTAGATGAATGGCCATTCGGCATGGATGCCGAATCAATGGCTTACGACTTAAAGATTCTCCTACAACAAAGAGAGGCATAAACATGAAGAAAACATTGAAGCAATCTGCTGTGGCGGTACTAGCCGTTATAAGCACTATCGGACTTGCAGCATGTGGAAACGACAGCACAGCAACAGACACCACTGTGGCTACTGAAGATTCATTACCAGCAACGCCAAGCATCACTGTGAGCGGTCAGTGGGCTAGAACTAGCCCGATGGCAACTGATATGGGTGCCGCATATATGACCATTAACTCCAACATGGATGACGAGTTGTTGAGTGCAAAAGTCGACATGTCAATTGCGATGATGACCCAAATTCACGAAACGGTAATGGGCGACGACGGGGCAATGAAGATGCAGGAAGTAGAGAAAATTGACATTAAAGCTGGTATTCCAACCGAATTAAAGCCCGGTGGTTACCACGTGATGTTGATGCAACTAGAGGCACCATTAGAAACTGGGTCCATCATCTCGGTTACTCTCACATTCGCAAAAGCGGGCGATGTGGTTGTGGAAATCCCAGTTCAAGAGGAAGCCCCCTGAATTCAGAAGGCAACAACACTCCTGACGCGACGCGATTAGGAAACAAGGGAATGATGGCGGCGCTATCCCTCGTCGTCGTCATTCCCTTGATTGTCATTCTTATGGTGATGTTGCGTCCGTCCTCCACTACATATTCATTTGTCATCTCGCCAGGAACTCAAGAGGCACTGAGTAAAGGCGAGAAGGTACCAAATCAATTGCCGCTGAACCTCGATCTTCAAGTTGGCGACACTCTCGAAGTCACAAACAATGACTCAGTGGCTCATACCTATACCTTTCTCATCCTTCGGCCAGGAGAAACAGGGAGGTACACCTTCCACAATGCTGGTGTCTTTACCGCAGCGTGCACCGTTGGCGAGCACGAGGAAGTGACAATTACCGTCCGCGAGTGACAAACTGAGCAGATGGGCAGAAATAAGGATGCACAGTTTGATTCCGTCATGCGGGACAACTTTGCTGCAGTTGCTGCTTATGCACGTAGTGCAACCTCGCGTAGATACATTGCTGAAGAGGCAGTCCAAGAAACTTTCATTCGTGCTTGGCGATACTGGCCAACCTTTCGCAATGAATCTTCGGTTCTCTCGTGGCTCATCACAATCTGCCGGCGCGTCATCATTGATCTTGTTCAAAAAGATTCAGTGGTTGAAGAATTACCAGCGGAGATTGCAGACAATCACGATGTCTACGAACAGAGTGCGATTCAAGAACTCATCTCGCATCTCCCTCTGGCACAACGTGAAGTTGTGGTGCTGTGCGCAGTTCTTGGATTTGATTACGAAACCGCGGCATCAACTTTGAATATTCCAGTTGGAACTGTACGGTCACGATTGGCGCGCGCCAGAGAGTCACTGGGCAAAGAACTAGATAATGCGCGTGCGGTGTAAACATGGACTGCAGAACAGCACAGCGACTTATTGTTCAGCCAATCTCAACTACCGAAGACCGCAGCGCCGCACGACTACACATGTTGGAATGCCCTTTATGCACAGCGCAAGAAGATGCAGCAGTTGAAGAGGCGCTCGGTATTCGACTCTCGCAACTTCGTGAACCTGGGCACTACTTGCGAATCGCCCTCTACGTTGCTGGCGGACTTCAAACCTTCTTAGCTTTGCCATGGATTTTTGGTGCCACACCCCTATGGGGCCCCACCGGCGACACCGCCATTGCGCACCTCACCCGAGATGGCGTAATTGGGCTCGTGTTGGGCCTCATTGGAATTGGTGTCGGGCTGAATCCCCGCCTTGCCTACTTCGCTTTGTCGGTCTGCGGTGTTCTGGTGTCTCTCCAGTTGGTGGCATTCATTGCGGATCGAACAAGCGACAAAGTGCACCCTGTTTTCGAGACAATTCACATTCTTTCCATTGTCATTTCAGTGTTAGTGGCAATAGTGGCCTTCCCACCACGACAGAGGCATTAGGGCCTTGGAACCTTTCGTCTAAGGTTTCTCCATCCAATTAAACGGCTAACCAAGGAGTCACTATGGCCCGTTATTCACGTGTGCTCGCATCTTTTGCGGCACTCACC
>Ga0078894_10001823_pt1 | contig 15996 bp, 17 predicted proteins | sample LauGreSu1BDMLBSD_2_FD_67506 | JGI IMG/M metagenome (GOLD analysis project Ga0078894, IMG submission 67506) | Freshwater lake microbial communities from Lake Michigan, USA - Su13.BD.MLB.SD (version 4) (version 4) | ecosystem: Environmental > Aquatic > Freshwater > Lake | place: Lake Michigan... | reverse complement strand
GATTTAGTAACCGAATCATTAACATTAATTGCAGGCATTGGTAAAGTTCCCGCTTTTACTCTTTCATATAATCTGTGAACTCCAGTTGTAGTTTCTTCAGATAATCCTTTAATTCCAGCAACTAAGTGAGGGTATCTATCAATAACCATATTAGTTAAATCTCCACCATCATCCAAAATCATGTTTAATGGTTTTCTATCTTCACCAAAGAATAAAGTTTGCTCAATACACCAATCAAAATCTACTTCGTTCAAACCTTTCCAAGCATAAACTTGTATACCAGCAGCAGCAATAGCAGCAGCGGCTTGATCCTGTGTTGAGAAAATATTACAAGATGACCATGTAACTTCTGCACCAAGAGCAATTAAAGTTTCAATTAATACAGCAGTTTGTATGGTCATGTGTAAACATCCTGCAATACGAGCACCTTTTAGCGGTTGTTCGTTTTTGTATTCTGCTCTCAAAGCCATTAAACCCGGCATTTCTGCTTCAGCCAATTCGATTTCTTTTCTTCCCCAAGCTGCAAGCGAAATATCTTTCACTTTAAAAGCTACATAAGGTAATGTTTGTGTACTCATCTATTATGTATATTTGTTTTTAATTTGGCGCAAAATTACAACATAGGTTTCGATTTTAATAATTTATTTTGAAATTTATGAAATGTTTATGTTCTTAAGCCACTGTAAAACAATAAAATACTAAATGCCTTTATACAAAGAAGTTATAATTAATCATACTACTACTCTATATCTTTGGAAAATAACCGAAGATTTGGAATGGTTTACAGATGTCGTTGAATTAAATAACTCTTCACAAAAGAGAATCAATTCGATGAAATCGGAAAGCCATCAAAAAGGATTTTTGGCAGTACGAATGTTATTACAACATCTTGGATACAACGATTTTGATTTGGAATACGACGCCAAGGGAAAGCCCTATTTAAAAGACGATAAATACATTTCTATTTCTCATTCTCATGAATTTTCAGCAATTGCTGTAAGCACACATTCAATTGGGATCGATTTAGAAATGGTAAAAGAAAAGACATTAAAAATTGCTTCCCGATTTATGGATGTTTCCCATTTAGAAAATTTATCCGATATAGAAAAAATTCAAAAAGCAACTGTTATTTGGGGAATTAAAGAGAGCATCTTCAAAATTAAAAGTATAGAAGGAATTAGTTTTACTAACCATATTTTTGAAAAAAAATTTAATTTGGAAGACAAAATAACTAAAGCACAATTGCGTTTTAATTCTGAAATTGAAAACTATAATGTAGTATTTAATTTTATTGATAATTACATTTATGTCTGTGCTTATATTCATTAGCATAGTAATTTATTTTCATTTCTTTTATGATAGAATTCTTTATTTCTCAATATAAAAATGCTTCCTCACTTCAAATCATATTGGAGATTTTAGCTTTTGTATTCGGAATTATAAGTGTTTATTTTGCAAAAAATGAAAATATTTTAGTGTACCCAACGGGGTTAATTTCTACAGTAATTACCGTTTATTTATTATATCAAGCGCGCTACTTTGGAGATATGACTATGAATTTTTATTATTCAATCATGAGTATTTACGGTTGGTATAATTGGAGTTCTAAATCAATTCAAAAAGATTTAAGTATTACCAATACCAATAGCAAAGAAAAACTCATAGGCATTTTCTTATTTTTCTTTACTATCGGAATTACTTTCGCGGTATATAAATTTTTTGATTATTCACTCGAAATTCCTAATTATATTGATATTTTTACTTCAGGAATATTTTTTACAGCTATGTGGTACATGGCCCTAAAAAAAATCGAAAACTGGACCCTATGGATTATTGGCGACGTGATTGTAGTTCCTTTATTTGCCTATAGAGGCTTAGGAATGCTATCTTTACAATATATTATTTTTACAATTTTAGCTGTTTTAGCATATAAAGAATGGAAGAAAATCTTAAACAAAAATCAAATCAAATAATCTCTGATTATACAAAAGCTCAAGAATTAGGCTTTAATTCAAATGATTTTATTGAAATTACAAAGCGAAAAATTGACTTAAATACTGTTGCAGATCAATTTCAAGTTCTAAAAAATGGCTTACCAAAAATAAATATAGATAGACCTGCCGTTTTAAATGATGGAATTGAGGCGCTCTCAGAAGAAGAAGCAAATTATTTTGCGAATTATTTTGAAGAAAAAAAGAAAAATTTAAAAATTAAAAAATTTGTTCCTGCATCTGGTGCGGCAAGTAGAATGTTTAAATTTTTAACAGAATTTATTAATGATTATAAGCCAAATGAAGAAACTATTAATGCATATATTAATAGAAAAAAAGACAAAAATTTACCTATTTTTTTAGTTGCTAAAGAAAAGTTTGCTTTTTATGATTCAGTACTGGAAAACGCTAAAATAGTAACCCCTAATTTCAACAATTGCAGTAAAGACCAACAAGATTATGCTTTTATAAATGCAATGTTATCTCCTTCTCATCATAATTTTGCAAATAAACCAAAAGGAGTTTTACCATTTCATAAATATGCAAATAACCACATTGCAACAGCAATTGAAGAACATCTTAACGAATGTGTTTTTTATGCTGGAATTAACAATGAGTCGCATGTGCACTTCACAGTCTCTCAAGAGCATCAAAATGAATTTGAGACCTTAATTTGCAGTATTAAAAACAAATTAGAAATCCAAAATAACATTTCAATAAATGTAAAATATTCCTATCAAGATAAAGCAACAGATGTAATTGCTGTTGATTTGGAAGGAAAACCGTTTCGAGATAACAAAAATCAATTGGTTTTTCGTCCAGGAGGACATGGAGCTTTAATTGATAATCTAAATAATCTAATAGCTGATGTTATTTTTATTAAAAACATAGACAATGTGATTCAAAATCATATTCTAGAGGTTTCACTATACAAAAAGGCATTGGCGGGAAAACTTATCCAACTTCAGGAAAGTATATTTGAATATTTAAAACTTTTAGACAGTAATGATGTAAATACTGAAAATTTAAATGAAATTGTGGATTTTTTAGAAACTAATTTAAAAATTGCTACAACCGAAGATTTTTCAAAATACACTAAGGAAAATAAAATAGAATACCTTCATACAATATTAAATAGACCAATTCGCGTTTGCGGAATGGTAAAAAATGAAGGAGAACCTGGAGGAGGTCCTTTTTGGGTAAGAGATCAAAAAGGAAATACTTTTTTACAAATAATTGAATCCTCTCAAATTGATGCAGATCAAACCAAACTACTTGAAAGAGCTACACATTTTAACCCAGTAGATTTAGTTTGTAGCACTAAAAATTATAAAGGGGATCAATTTAATTTAACACAATTTATTGATCATAATACAGGGTTTATTGTAGAAAAAAACAATAATGGCAAGCCACTTAAAGCATATGAATTACCAGGACTTTGGAATGGCGCTATGGCCAAATGGTTAACCATTTTTGTGGAAGTTCCTTTGTTTACTTTTAATCCGGTGAAAACGGTGAATGATTTATTAAAACCGGCACATCAATCGGGAAATTAATTTTTTTCAAATTTGATAATTTAAATAGGATTTTAATATATTTGTACTGTCTCAAAAGGGGTGCTCTAAATAACGAGCTGAGATTATACCCAATGAACCTGAGCAGGTAATGCTGCTAAGGGAAAAAATGACATATAGAGTGCACGCTATATACAGTCATTGGAAACAAACATTTTATAACCAAGAATAATTACCTCTTTTTATTCGTAAAAATTTTACGGATGGAAATTTCATTAAAACAAATTCGCTTAAAAGGCAGGAAAAAGCATAAAATTAATCGTTCAGCTTTATTTTCCACTTTCTTTTTTCTATTTTCTTTTCTCACTTTCAGTCAAGAAAAATCAAATGACTCAATTAAAGCTAAGAAGTTAGATGAAGTACTTGTTTCAGCGGTTCGTGCTACTGAAAAAGCACCGGTTAGTTTTAGTAACTTATCCAATAAAGATTTTCAATCTCGCAATTTAGGGCAAGACATTCCAATATTAATGAACTTTATGCCTTCGGTAGTTACGACTTCCGATGCAGGAAATGGTGTCGGATATACGGGAATTCGTGTCCGCGGAACTGATGCCACAAGGGTAAATGTAACTATTAACGGAATTCCATACAACGATTCAGAAAGTAATGGCACTTTTTTTGTTAATTTACCAGATTTTGCTTCATCCGTAGAGAGCTTGCAGTTACAACGCGGGGTTGGAACTTCAACAAATGGTGCCGGTGCATTTGGCGCCAGCCTTAATATGTATACCGATTCCTATTCTAAGAATAGCAGTGGAGAAATTTCCAATTCTGTAGGAAGTTTTAATACAATAAAAAATACAGTGAAATTTAGCACCGGATTGCTGAACGACCACTTTGAAATTGCTGGGCGCTTATCTCAAATAAACTCTGATGGATATATTGATAGAGCTTCTTCTAATTTAAATTCGCATTTTTTACAAGCCACCTATGTTGGTAAAACTACCTTAATAAAAGCGCTTCTTTTTGGTGGTAAAGAAAAAACATACCAATCTTGGTATGGTATAGATAGTGAAACCATGAATGTGGACCGAACCTTTAATTTTGCAGGAATGTATACCGATGCTTTTGGAAATACGCGTTTTTATGATAACCAAACCGATAATTATCAACAAGATAATTATCAATTGCATTGGAATGAAAAATTTTCTAGCAAATGGAATACCAATTTGGCACTTCATTATACCAAAGGGAAAGGATATTATGAAGAATACCAAAACAGCCAAAGTTTTTTCGATTATGGTTTAACACCAATTGTTGTTAATGGTGCAACGATTGATGCAACCGATTTAATTCGACAAAAGTGGTTGGATAATGACTTTTATGGAACTACTTTTTCTGCAAATTACAAAGATGATAAAGTAGATTTTATTTTAGGCGGTGCTTATAACCAATATAAAGGAAAACACTTTGGAGAGGTAATTTGGGCGAGATATGCTTCTACTTCTGAATTAGGAGATAAATATTATGATTATTATGGAAACAAAAACGATGGTAATCTATTTGCAAAAATAAATTATCAATTGACTCCAAAATTGAGTTTGTATGGCGATTTGCAATTCCGTCAAGTTCAATATCAAGCCAATGGAGTTGCAGCTGGAGAAGTAAATGATTCTTTTAATTTTATTAATCCAAAAGCAGGAATTACTTATAAAGCAAACTCAAAGAGTACTGTGTACTTTTCGTTTGCTAGAGCAAATAGAGAACCAAATAGAACAGATTATGAAGGCGGTACTGTGAAACCAGAAAAATTGGATGATTACGAATTAGGTTGGCGATTTACAGATAAGAAGATACAATGGAACGCAAATATTTATTATATGGCCTACCAGAATCAGTTAATTCTTACAGGAAATTTAGATGCTGTAGGAAATCCAATTCGTTCAAATAGTGAAAAAAGTTATCGTTTAGGTTTGGAAATTGATGCAACCATTGCACTTTCTAAACAACTAAGTATTCGTCCTAATGTAACCTTGAGCGAAAATAAAAATGTTGATTTAAATGTAGAAGGCGTAAATTTTGGAAATAAAAATATAGCTTATTCTCCAAATATAGTAGCAGGAAATATCTTGATTTACCAACCAACTGAAAGATTGCAAGTTGCATTATTATCAAAGTTTGTTGGAGATCAATATTTAAATAACATCGAATTAAATGAGGCAAAACTGCCTAATTATTTTGTTAATGATCTAAATCTATCTTATCAAATTTATCCTAAATCGATTTTCAAATCGATTGTATTTACCGGTTTGTGTAACAATATTTTAAGTAAAAAATACAGTTCAAATGGATATATGTTTGACATTTATCCTTATTATTATCCACAAGCAGGGCGGAATTTCTTGGTGGGTATGACATTAAAATTCTAAAATATAAAAAAGCCAAGTAATTTACTTGGCTTTTTTATATTAATTAAAAATCCGAATAATATCGCCGTTTACTTCTACACGATATTGTTTTAAAGGATAGGGTTTTCCGGCGCTTTGTCCAGTAAATAAATTATAATTTTCATTTCCACATGTGCAATTAGCATTAGATCCACTTAAATTTAAGGTAGAACAAGTTGTTAAATCTTGGTTAGGACAGGCCCCATCCCAAGCTTTATATTCCCCTCCGGTATTAAATACGATAACCCCCCTCGATGGACCATTTGCAGGATAAGCTTTTACAGCGTTTCCGGCAAAATTCAACCCACTATAACTTGGCAAGTTTTTATTTAAATCCATTGAAAAGCTATAATTAGGTAGATAGGGGTTGTCATTATTAAACGAATCTTTATTACAGCCTAACAAAAAAACGGCAAAAAAAATCTGAGTAAATATTTTTTTCATTTTTAAAATAATTATTAAAAGATATGTTTAAAAAATTTATTTAGTTAACTTTGTATTGTATTATAAAACAAAAGTAGGAATTTAATACACAAATTTGTTATCTTTGAAAAAAGAAATCCCGTCCTGATGGGATTTTTTCTATTTTATGATAAGGATTAAAAACTTAGAATACCAAATAACTTCTTAGAATTCACAAAGAAGAATAAAGTAATTAAATTATGAGCACTGTATCTTATTACACCGCAGAGGGACTGAAAAAATTAAAAGAAGAATTAGATTATCTAAAAAATGTGGCACGCCCTAAAGCGTCTGCAGATATTGCTGAAGCAAGAGACAAAGGAGATTTGTCAGAAAATGCCGAATATGATGCTGCCAAAGAAGCTCAAGGCATGCTTGAAATGAGAATTGCAAAATTAGAAGAGATCCATTCTAATGCGCGTCTAATTGACGAAAGTCACTTAGACACTTCAAAAGTATTGGTTTTATCGAATGTGAAAATCAAAAACCAAACCAACGGAATGGAAATGAAATATACTTTGGTTGCCGAAAGTGAAGCCGATTTAAAAACCGGAAAAATATCAGTAACTTCTCCAATTGGAAAAGGATTGTTAGGAAAATCGGTAGGTGAAGTAGCGGAAATTATCGTTCCAAATGGTACTTTGAAATTCGAAATTTTAGAAATTTCTAGAGACTAATTATGTCTAGTATTTTTACCAAAATAGTACATGGAGAAATTCCATGTTATAAAATAGCCGAAGACGATAAGTTTTTGGCTTTTTTGGATGTAAATCCCAATGCAAAAGGACATACTTTATGTATTCCGAAGCAAGAGATTAATAAGATTTTTGATATTGAAGACGAATTATATCTTGGATTGATGCAGTTTTCTAAAAAAATTGCCGTTGCTCTTGAAAAAGCTATCCCTTGTAAACGCGTAGGTATGGCTGTAATAGGTTTAGAAGTTCCCCATGCACACGTTCATTTAATTCCTTTAAATGAAATGGATGAAATGCGTTTTCAAAATAAAGTTTCGTTAACCAAAGATGAATTTGAGGCCATTGTAAAAGCGGTTCAAGCTAATTTGTAAAGATTTTTTATTTCACCTTTCCGTATATAATCTGCATAGTTGTTCCATTGTCAATTTCAGATTGGGCAACTTTTATTTTTCCTTTATGATATTCTTCTACGATTCGTTTAGTTAATGATAAACCCAATCCCCAACCTCTTTTTTTGGTTGTAAAACCAGGTTCAAAAACCTTTCTAAATTGATTTTTCGGAATTCCTTTTCCGGTATCCGAAACATTAATTTTTACATATTGCCCCGATTTTTCAATTAATAATTTTAATGCCCCTTTGCCTTTCATGGCGTCAATGGCATTTTTCATTAAATTTTCAATGGTCCAACTGTGTAATTCTGGGTTTAATGCAATAAATATAGGCTCATTTGGCGCAATAAAATCAAAGGTAACTTGGTGGGAGAATCTTGATTTTAAATAATCAAATGATTGACGGGTTTCTGCAATGACATCTTTACTTTCAAGCGCCGGTTCGGATCCAATTTTCGAAAATCGGTCGGTTATCGTTTGAAGTCGGTTAATGTCTTTTTCAATTTCTTGAATAATAGATTCAGAGATATTTTCTCCTTTCATTATTTCCAACCAACCTATTAATGACGATAAAGGAGTGCCAATTTGATGTGCGGTTTCCTTTGCCATACCAGCCCAAAGTTTGTTTTGAGTAGCCATTTTAGTGCTTCTATAAAAGTTGTAAACTAAGGAGCCAAACAAGAAAATAATAAGCAATAATGCAACCGGATAGTATTTTAATTTATTTAGTAGCGCTGAATTTCCGTAGTATAAATATTGAAATTTCCCCGGAGAATATTCCAATTCGATGGGCTCATTTTCTGATTTTAGTTTTCTTAGAAAGGCAGCCAATTTTATTTTATCATTAACAATATCTTCATCAATGTTATTACTATTAATAATTACATTATCCTGAATTGCAATAATTGGAATGCTTGCATTTTGAATGATCTTAAGAGGTAATTCGGTATCGGCATTTTCATCGGCATTATTCAATGTTTTTAATGCCGAAGCCCATTGCTCCATTTTTACACGCTCTTCATTTTTGAAAATTTGAAAAAACGAATAAGTATTCCATAAAATTAGGCTAATAATAAGAAAGGAAGCCATAATGATAACCCATCGTGTAATATTTCTTTTCTCGGAAAACTGCATGAATAAATTTTTTTTAAATGTAAGAAAAAAATGATTGATGCTACAAAATGAATTTGTTTTGAAATAAAAATTCATGATGCATTTTATATCTTTGTAAAAATTGATTCGATATGGTAACGATAAATCCTAAAGATATTGGAACGGTGAAACTTCAAGGCTATTTGCAAAGTGCCGTTGCGCCTAGACCAATTGCATTTGCAAGTACGGTAGATAAAAATGGAAAACCCAACTTGTCTCCCTTTAGTTTTTTTAATGTTTTTAGTGCCAATCCTCCAATTTTAGTTTTCTCACCTGCGCGAAGAGTTCGAGATAATTCAATTAAGCATACGCTTGTTAATTGTCAAGAAACCAAGCAAGTAGTGATTAATGTGGTGAATTATGACATTGTTCAACAAATGTCTTTATCTAGTACCGAATATGGAGATGGCGTAAATGAATTTGTTAAGGCAGGACTTACAGCACTTCCTTCAGATGTGGTAAAACCATATCGTGTTGGTGAAAGTCCGGTGCAAATGGAATGTGTGGTTAACGAAATTATTTCATTAGGAACTGAGGGTGGAGCCGGAAATTTAATTATTTGTGAAGTAGTACGTATTCATATTGTTGAAGCTGTCTTAGATACGAATGGAATGATTGATCCAGCCAAAATTGATTTGGTTTCCCGATTGGGAGGTAATTGGTATTCTAGAGCCAATAAAGGACTTTTTGAAGTTGAAAAACCATTAGCTACACTAGGAATTGGTGTAGATGCAATCCCAAAATTTATTATAGAAAGCGGTATTTTTAATGGCAATGATTTAGGAAAATTAGGAAATGTTGAGGCGTTGCCAAGTGAAGAAGAAATTATTATATTTGTAAAGCAAAATTTTGAAATTAAAGCAGTTTTAAGTGCTGATGATGAGGTTAAAAAATTTCAATTAGCTAAAGAATATTTAGACAAAAACGAATCGTTAACTGCATGGAAAGTGCTTTTAGCAAAAAAATAAATTAGAATTATTATGGAAGTATTAGGAAAGGTAAAAGTGATTAACGCAGAGCAACAAGTAAGCGCTTCGTTTAAAAAAAGAGAATTAGTAGTTACTACAGATGAGCAGTATCCACAGCACATTATGATTGAGTTTACTCAAGATAAATGTGATATTTTGAACAACTATTCAATTGGTGATGCTGTAAAAGTATCCATTAACTTAAGAGGTAGAGAATGGGTTAATCAGCAAGGTGAAACCAAATATTTTAACTCAATTCAAGGATGGAGAATTGAAAAAACACAATCGGATGCTCCAGCAGCGCAAATGATCCCTCCGGTTCCTGCAGCAGAAACTTTTGCTCCAGCAACTGATTTTAAAGAAGAAGAGCACGATGATTTACCTTTCTAAAAAGTTAAAAGGTCTATGATAGAAGTCAGAAGTTTAAGTTTAACTTGAATTTCTGGCTTTTTTATTGAATTCATTATTTCACTATGTATTTTTTAACCAAAGAATTGTATTTTCCACCAGTAGAAGAGGCCAGCTATGAGGGCATCTTAGCGGTTGGTGGCGATTTGAGTACCGATCGATTGCTATTGGCATATAAGAACGGTATTTTTCCTTGGTTTGATTCGGATGAACCTATTCTTTGGTGGGCTCCACCCAAGCGAATGGTGGTCAATCCAAAAGATTATAAGGCCCCAAAAAGCCTAAAGAATATCATCAATAGAAATTTATTTGAGGTTACCATCAACCAAGATTTTGCTAACGTAATTTCCAATTGTCAAAAGATTGAACGCAAGGGTCAAGAAGGGACTTGGATTTCAGAGAAAATAGTTGATTCCTATACACAACTGCATCATTTAGGAAAAGCAATTTCATTTGAAGTATGGCAAAATAACGAGTTGGTTGGCGGTTTGTATGGCGTAGATTTAGGTCATGTTTTTTGTGGAGAAAGCATGTTTTCTAAAGTACCAAATGCGAGTAAAGTGGCTTTTGTAAAATTAATAGACTACTTGAAAGAGCGCAATTATTTGCTTTTAGATTGCCAGGTTCACAACGACCATTTAGAAAAATTAGGCGCTTTTGAAATCTCGAGAGACCTTTTTATGAAAATTTTACAAACTCAGCTTTAAATTCAAAACACTACGATCTAGTCCAACAACTTTCAATATGATCATTTACCATTCCGGTGGCTTGCATGTGCGCATAAACAACGGTGGTCCCCACAAATTTAAATCCACGTTTTTTTAAATCCTTGCTAATTGCATAGGATAGTGGAGATGAGGATGGGATGTCTTTTAGAGTTTTCGGATTGTTATCGATGGGTTTACCGTTGGTGAATTTCCAAATGTAATTTGAAAAAGTTCCAAATTCATTCTGAACTTTCATAAAAGCAATCGCATTGGCTACTGCAGCTCTTATTTTGAGTTGGTTTCTAATGATTCCGGCATCCAATAGCAATTCTTGAATTTTTTCTTCCGAGAATAAAGCGACTTTTTTGTAATCAAAATCGGCAAAAGCCATCCTAAAATTCTCCCGTTTTTTTAAAATAGTGTACCAACTCAAACCAGCTTGAAAAGTTTCTAAGATTAAAAACTCAAATAATTTTTGGTCCTCATAAACAGGTTTCCCCCATTCATGATCGTGATAATTTCTGTATAAATCGTCTTTTTCGCACCAAGCGCAACGAATCTTATTTTCCATGAATGTATTTTTCAATTATGGAATGCCCCAAGTAGATTAAAGGAGTTAATAAAATGGCTATTATCAATTTCACAAAATATCCAGTTAAAGCCGAAGCAATAAAAATTTCGGCAGTCATTTTTCCTGTCATCCAAAAGGCAATACCCAACACAATAAAACTATCAAATAACTGAGAAATAACAGTAGAACCGGTACTTCGTAGCCAAATCATTTTTCCGCCAGTTTTATTTTTTACAAAATGAAAAATAGTCACATCAATTAATTGGGAAACCATAAATGCAGTAATACTACCCACAATAATCCACATACTTTGGCCAAAAACGCCATTAAATTGATCATCGGTAATTAAGTTTGCGCCTTTCATTGCCGGTATTCCCATGGCAACAAATAATATCAAAAATGTATAAGCGATCAAACCGGCGGTTATTAGAGATAATTTACGCACCCCTTTTTCGCCAAAATATTCGTTGATTAAATCGGTGGTAACAAATACTACAGGCCATGGCAAGATTCCAACACTCATCGGGACTCCAAAAACAGTAATTAATTTTCCGCCTATTAATTCGGCTACAACTGCATTGGTAATAAAGATTCCCGCAAGAATTACATAAACGATATCTTTTTTATTTTGAAACATTTTGCTCTTAATTTACCTAGCCTCAAAGATATAGTTTTTTGTAATTGTTTTTTACATAAAATAATAACTAGAAGTTTACTTTTAAAGCGATTATTAGGCTTTCAAATTGCAAGTTTTAGCTATATTTGTTATCAAATTTTGAAGCTTGAAAACTAAAATTGCCATAACCTCTTTGTCTACTATTTCGCCTTTGGGAAATACACCAGAAGCTATTTGGCAAAATTACCTTTCCGATGAATCATTGATTTCAAGTAAAAAATACAATAATCAAAAGTATTTTGTAGCCACAATTCCTAATGAATTAAGAAATGAAATGGAATTGCTTCGAAAATCAGATATTAAATATAAGGCTTTAGACGAAACCGTATTGTTGGCAATTCTAGTTTCGAGAAAAGCAATAAAAAATGCGGGATGGAAAGCAGGAGATGATTTTGGAATTAATATAGGATCGTCAAGAGGAGCCACTCAATTATTTGAAAAATACCACCAAGAATTTTTAAAAACAGGACGAACGGCAACGCTCACTTCGCCTACCACTACTTTGGGAAATATATCCTCATGGGTGGCACACGATTTAAAAAATAAAGGTCCCGAAATTTCGCATTCAATAACCTGTTCTACCGCCTTGCATGCCATTTTAAATGCAGTTGCTTGGCTGCAATCGGGGATGGCAACTCAATTTTTAGTTGGAGGAAGCGAGGCACCTTTAACGGCTTTTACTTTGTCTCAAATGCAAGCATTAAAGATTTATGCTAATGAAGAATCGGAGTATCCTTGTAAAGCATTTGATTTGACTAAAACAAAAAACAGCATGGTTCTTGGAGAAGGAGCTGGAGTTGCTTGTTTGGAGATTGGAAATTCAAAAAATGCATTAGGTTTTATTGAAGGGATAGGGTATGCTACCGATGATTTAGAACACAATATTTCTATTTCTGAGGATGCGAAATGTTTTCAAAATTCGATGAAAATGGCCCTTCAAAACACGAATTTAGATGAGGTTGATGCCATTGTGATGCATGCTCCTGGAACTATAAAAGGCGATGCTACCGAGTACAAAGCTATTTTAAAAGTATTTGGAGATCAGCATCCGATGCTCACCACTAATAAATGGAAAATAGGCCACACTTTTGGGGCTTCAGGAATGTTAAGTTTGGAATTGGCGCTCTTAATGATACAACATAATCAATTTGTCGCAGTACCTTTTGCTGAAAAGCAAACCCCTAGAAAAAACATTCGTAAAGTATTAATTAACGCAGTTGGTTTTGGAGGAAATGCGGTAAGTATTTTAGTATCTAAATAGCTTTTTCTAATTGCTTTAGCTTTTCGTAAATTTTATCACTTTCCCAACCTTTTCGTAGTAGAAAGTCACAGAATTTCTTTCTTTTTTTAGAAGAATCTCTTTCAGGTAATGTTTCCCAATGTTTTTCAGACAAAATTTCGAAGGTTGTTTCGTATTCTTCTGAAGGGATTTCTTTGAGTGATTTAGTTATTAAAAAATCGGAAATTCTGCGGGCTTTTAACTCGTTTTTAATTCGAATTTTGCCCCATTTTTTTTGGTGGAATTTACTAATTGTAAATAAAGAGGCAAATCGTTCTTCATTAAGAAAATTATGATCAATTAAATGAACAATTACCCGTTCTTTATCAATAGTAGCGATATCAAATCCTCGTAATTTTTCTTGCACTTCAAGATGGCATCGCTCTTGGTAAGCACAATAGCTTTCCATTTTTTGAATTGCTTCAGAAATTGAACTTACAGGTTTAGAATTCAAGTTTTATGAAGTTTATTTTCCTTTTACGGAAGCCTCTAAATTTCTTTCAATTTTATGATCAGGTCTTGACCATTTTGGTTTTTCACCCAACGATTGAAATTGAGAATCTTCAGCTTCAACCGTTTTTGGTTGCATTACTTTTATGAATGGTTTTTGAGGCATTAATCCTAAAGTTTCAAACATTTTCATGTCTTCGTTTACATCCGGATTTGGAGTAGTTAGTAATTTATCGCCTGCAAAAATTGAATTGGCACCTGCAAAGAAACACATGGCTTGACCTTCACGGCTCATCTCGGTTCTACCTGCCGATAAACGAACTTGAGTTTCGGGCATGACAATTCTAGTGGTTGCAACCATTCGAATCATTTCCCAAATTTCTACTGGCTTTTCATTTTCCATTGGAGTTCCTTCTACGGCAACCAAAGCATTAATTGGCACCGATTCGGGTTGTGGATTTAAAGTTGAGAGCGCCACAAGCATGCCGGCACGATCTTCAATACTTTCACCCATTCCAATAATTCCACCACTACATACGGTTACATTGGTTTTTCGAACATTGTCAATAGTTTGTAAACGGTCTTCAAAACCACGAGTGGAAATTACTTCTTTGTAATAATCTTCTGAAGTATCTAAATTATGATTGTAGGCATATAAACCTGCTTCTGCTAGACGCTGTGCTTGGTTTTCGGTAAGCATGCCTAAGGTACAACATACTTCCATGTCTAATTTATTAATGGTACGAACCATTTCTAGTACTTGATCAAATTCTGGTCCGTCTTTAACATTTCTCCATGCTGCACCCATGCAAACACGAGAGGATCCACTCGATTTTGCTCGTAATGCTTGCGCTTTTACTTGACTTACACTCATTAAATCGTTTCCTTCAATATCGGTATGATAACGAGCAGCTTGCGGGCAATAGCCACAATCTTCAGGGCAACCACCAGTTTTTATAGACAACAAAGTAGATACTTGAACTACATTAGGATCATGTTGTTCTCTGTGTATAGTTGCTGCTTCATACATCAAATCCATAAGTGGCTTGTTGTATATTGCAATAATTTCTTCTTTGGTCCAGTTGTGTTTGGTAATGCCCATTTGATACTAATTTTTATGTTTCAAAAGTAGTTAATTACTTTTTATTCTACAATGTTAAACTTACTATTGTTAATGTAGTTCTTGCAAATATTTTTGTCTGTATGCAATTGATTTTTTAAGGCTTCAAATGATTCAAATTTTTGTTCCTCTCGAATAAAATCAATCATTTCAATTGTAATTTTCTTATCATAAAGATCCTGGTCAAAATCAAAAAAATGCACTTCAATGGTTTGATTTTCTCCCTCAATAGTTGGTCTTGTTCCAATATTCATCATTCCAAAAACTGGTTTATTGTTGATTTTACTTTTCACAAAATAAACACCATTTTTCGGAATTAATTTATGTTCTTCATCTATTCGAATATTTGCCGTTGGAAAGGCAATCGTTCTGCCTAGCTGATTACCTTTTACAACAGTGCCACTAAAAAAATAATTATACCCTAAATAGTTATTTGCCAGGGCAATAGCGCCACTTTCTAGCGAGGATCTTATTTTTGTTGAGCTAACTGCAATTTCATCAATTTCTTGCGCATCGATTTGTTCAACTTCAAAACCATATTTTTTTCCAAAACTAATTAAATCATTTATGTCTGCAGATCTATTTACGCCAAATCGGTGGTCGTAACCAATAATAATTTTCTGAATTTGAAGTTGATTTACTAAGATTTTTTTTACAAAATCTTCTGCAGATAACTGAGAGAATTCTTTATTGAATGGATGAATAATTAAATTATCAATTCCAATTTTTTCAAGCAAAACTTTTTTTTCTTCAATGGTGTTAAGTAATTTAAATGGATTGCCATTTTGCAATACCATTCGGGGATGCGGATAGAAAGTAACTACCACGCTTTCGCAGTTTGCTTTTTTTGCATTAGAAATAATTTTCTCCAAAATTCTTTTATGACCAAGATGCACTCCGTCAAATGTGCCAATGGTGGCAATCGTTTTTTTATTTGGAAATTCAAAAATGGAATTGTAGTTGTTCAAAACATTCAAATTTGTGCAAATTTAGAATAAAATCCGATTCTGCTACCTTAAATTATCTAGTAGCTGTAAACTATACCAACCGAATGGTGAATTTTAATTTAATTATTTAGTTAAATTTTTTTAACAATAAATTTATATTATTACATTTGAAGCCTTTAAAAAATTAAACATAATGAAAAAACAAGTACTATTTTT
>Ga0078894_10001820_pt1 | contig 16026 bp, 10 predicted proteins | sample LauGreSu1BDMLBSD_2_FD_67506 | JGI IMG/M metagenome (GOLD analysis project Ga0078894, IMG submission 67506) | Freshwater lake microbial communities from Lake Michigan, USA - Su13.BD.MLB.SD (version 4) (version 4) | ecosystem: Environmental > Aquatic > Freshwater > Lake | place: Lake Michigan... | reverse complement strand
AGCGTGTCCTCATGCGTCGGACCAAGCACAGCCGCGAGCGGTCCGACGGCACCCTCGAGCATGGCACGCGCCTCGCCGGCCTGTCCGGTCGCGAGGAGGCACTCGCCGAGGTTGTTCGCCGCACGGAGCACGCTTGGATGCTGCGGACCAAGCAGCGACAGCTTCGCCGAATAGAGTCCGCGTGCGATCGGCTCCGCGTCGGCGTACCGCCCGCGCTCCGCGAGGACAAGGGCGAGTTCCTGCTCGGACTCGAGGATGCTCATTCTGGGCGCGTCGGACAGGGCCTTCTTGCGGGCGACCGCCCCCCGGAGGAGTTCCTCGGCAGACTCGAGGTCGCCGCGCGCCCGCGCCAGCGCCGCGAGGTTGTGACGGGCGTTGGCCGAGACCAGATCGTCGCCAGCGAGCGCGCGGTCGAGCGCGGCCCGAGCCTCGTCGAGCCGTCCGAGCTCCACGAGCGCGTGTCCCTCCGCGTTGTCGATCGCTCGGATCGCAGCGTCGCCGGCGCGTGCGCCCGCCGCGAGCCGGAGCGCCCGCTCTCGGCGGAACTGCTCGAGCGCACCCTCGAAGTTCCCGGTCGCCGACTGCGCCAGCCCGATCGCGGACCTGATCTCGGCCTCGACGATCGGATCGGGGCTCGAGTGCGCGAGCTCCGCCTCGGCCTCCGCGAGGACGAGCGTGAGCAGCTTCGGATCGAGTCCCTGCGCAACCGCCGGATCAAGCGCGGTCAGCATGGAGCGGTTGAGCCGGGCGATCTCGCGCCAGCGTGCCGTCTGTCGCGAGCTTTCGACCAGTCCGTAGGTGAGTCCACCGACCGCCGCCGTAAGGGTGGCGACCAGCACCGCGACGCCGACGATCGCGGCACGGTGCCGGCGCGCCACCTTGCGCAGCCGGTACATCGCCGTTGCCGGCCGAGCACGCACGTTGCCGCCCGTGAGCCAGCGATCGAGGTCGTCGGCAAATTCGTCAGGCGTCGTATACCTTCGCGACGGATTCCGCTCGAGCGCGCGCAGCACGATCCAGTCCAGTTCGTCCTCAAGCGCGCGGCGGAGTCCCGGCGGTGCGTTCCTCGGCAGCATGGCGCTCGGGCGGCTGACCCGTCCCTCGGTGATCTGTCGCTGGAGGTCGAGCGCGCCAGCCATTCCCTCTCGCTCCGTCGAGAACGGACGGGCGCCGACGAGCGCCTCGTACAGCATCACTCCGATCGACCACACATCCACGCGCCCGTCGATCTCGGCCTGCCCGGAGGCGATCTCGGGCGACATGTACGCCGGCGTCGCCGCGGCAGGCCCCTGCTGGGTCTCCGTCCGCAGGCCATCGAATCCGACGAGCTTCGCGACGCCGAAGTCGATCACGCGCGGCTCGTCGTCCGACCCGTGGCGCTCGGCGATTCCGACGGCCGAAGCGCGGACAAGGATGTTGCCCGGCTTCAGATCTCGGTGGAGGATCCCCTGCCGATGGGCGTAGCCGATCGCCCGGCACAGGAGGACGAACATCCGCACGCGCGCCTCGAGCGAGTCCCGGTGGCGATGACACCAGGCGTCGAGCGGAACCCCCTCAACGAACTCCATCACGAGGTACGGCGCTCCATCCTGCGTCGTTCCCGCATCGAGGATGCGCGCGATGTGCGGGTGCTCGAGCCGTGCAAGCGCGATCTTCTCCGCCTCGAACCTCCGAGCTGCGGCCGAACCCAGCGCGCTCATGCGGAGGATCTTCACAGCCACCGGCCGAACCACGGGCTCGAACTGCTCGCCCCGCCAGACGACGCCGTGCGCGCCCTCGCCGATCATCCGGTCCAAGCGCACACCGCGGACGCGCGGCACAGGGGCCGGCTGGCCCTTGACCACGTTTCCGAAGAGAAAGTCCGTCGCGAGATGCTCCTCGCCGGGTTCCATGTCGGGGCAACTGTACCCGCAGCACCACCGTCGCCAACTTTGCGGACGCCGCGCGCGGCAAAATGACCCGGACCTGCCCGCACAGACCGACCCATGCCGCAGAAGCAATGCACCGGTCGACGCTCCGGCCCCTCGCGCGGCTGCCGAAATCGACCACTCAGGGCGCTGCGCCCGCGGCCTGCCGCGCGCCAAGCTTGTCGAGGCCGAAGGCCTCGTGCGCGATCGCCAGCGCACGCTGCGCGTGCTCCTTGCCGAGGATGCACGAGATCTTGATCTCGCTCGTCGTGATGTTGTGGATCGGGATGCCTGCGTCGCCGAGCGCGGTGAACATCCGACTGGCAACGCCGACATGGCTCTTCATGCCGGTTCCGACAACGGAGATCTTGGCGAGGCCGATCTCGATCGCGAGCTCGCCCGTCCCGACCCTGTCGAGCACCTGTGACGCCGCGATCTTGACGTCGGCGAGGTCGCCGTGATCGACGGTGAACGAGATCGACGCGATCTCGCCGAACTCGGTCTGGACGATGTCGTCGACGAGGATGCCCGCCTTCGCGACGGCCTCGAAGAGCATCCCCTGCACGCCTGGATTGTTCGGAATCCGCCGAAGGCTCACGCGACCGAGGTCGGGCTTCAGCGCCGCGCCGACGACCATCACTTCTTCCATCTCTGGGGTCTCCCTGCAGATCATCGTCCCTTCGTCGGGACGCTGGCTATGGCGAACATGGATCGGAACTCCGTACCGCTCGCCGAAGAGCACGGCTCGCGGATGCATGACCTGTGCGCCGAGGAGCGCGAGTTCGAGCATCTCCTCGTAGCTGATGCGGGCGAGCTTCGAGGCCTCCGGCACAAGGCGCGGATCCGCCGTGTAGACGCCGTCGACGTCGGTGAAGATCTCGCAGCAGCCGCCATGCTCGGCGACCTGAAGGGCCGCGGCGAGCGCCACCGCGGTCGTATCCGAGCCGCCCCTGCCGAGCGTGGTGATCTCGCCTTCGCGCGATACGCCCTGGAATCCGCAGACGACCGGGACGCGCCCGGCCAGCAGCTCCGCCTCGAGGCGCTCCCGCGCGACCTTCACGACCCGCGCGCGGCCATGGGCTCCATCCGTGAGGATGCCCGCTTGTCCTCCGGTGAGGCTGACCGCAGGGACTCCGAGGCGCTCGAGCGCCATCGCGACAAGTGCGACGGAGACCTGCTCGCCCGTGGCCATCAGCATGTCGAGCTCCCGGCGCGACGGCTTGGTTGCCACGCGTCCTGCGAGCTCGATGAGCTCGTCCGTCGCGTGCCCCATCGCGCTCGCGACGACGACGACGCGGTTGCCCTCGTCGACGCGCTGCTTCACGCGCGCGGCGCAGCGCGCGATGCGCTGCGGATCGCCGACGGAGGTGCCACCGAACTTCTGGACAAAAACAGCCATGGGTGCGTCCCTGCGGGACGAAATCTACACGGTTTTCGGACGGTGCGTTTGCCGCATCCGGTGCGCCGAAATCGATCCTTCCGAACCGGTCAGGAGGAGATGGCCGCCGCCCGATCCCGCTCAGCGCGCTCCGCCCGCTTGCGTGCGCTCTCGTCGAGGATCCGCTTGCGCATCCGGATCTGCGAGGGCGTGATCTCGACCAGCTCGTCGTTCTCGATGTACTCGAGCGCGGCCTCGAGCGAGTAATCGCGCGCACCGCGCAGCACGACCGTCTGGTCCTTGCTCGTCTCGCGGAAGTTCGTGAGCGGCTTCATCCTGGTGATGTTGATCACCAGGTCGTTGTCGCGGTTGTGCTCGCCGACGATCTGGCCGGTGTAGACCTGGTCGCCCGGCCGTACGCACATGACGCCGCGGTCCGCCAGCCCCTCGATCGCATAGGCGGTCACGCGGCCACCCTCGAGCGCGATCATCACGCCGTTCTTGCGCTTCTGAACCTCGCCGCGGACGGGCTTGTAGGCTGAGAAGGTGTGGTGCATGACCGCCTCGCCGCCAGAGGCGTTGAGGATTCGCGTCCGGAGGCCGATGAGCCCCCGCGCGGGGATCTCGGCCTCCACATGCATGCGACCGGCGCGCTCCTCCATCTTGAGGATCTCCGCGCCGCGGGATCCGAGGAGCTCGAGCGAGCCTCCCAGCCCGGTGCCGCCCACATCGAGGGAGAGCCGCTCGAACGGCTCGCACACCACGCCGTCGATCTCGCGCTCGATGACCTCGGGCTTCCCGACCGTGAGCTCGAACCCCTCGCGCCGCATGTTCTCGAGCAGCACGCCGAGGTGCAGCAGGCCGCGCCCCGAGACATGGAACTCGTCCGCGGAATCGCCCGGAGAGACCCGGAGGGCGACATTGGTCTCGAGCTCCCGCTCAAGCCGTTCGGAGATCTGGCGACTGGTGACGAACTTGCCTTCCTTGCCGCCGAACGGACCGTCGTTGATCCGGAACACCATGTGCAGGGTGGGCTCGTCGACCTTGACGCGCGCCATCGGCTGCGGATTGTCGACATCGCAGATGGTGTCGCCGATGTCGATCTTTCCGAGTCCTTCGACCGCGCAGAGGTCGCCAGCGAGGATTTCGGGCGCCTCGCGCCGGGCAAGGCCTTCGAACCGGTTCACCTTCAGGACGCGTGCCTTGCGGACGCTGCCGTCGGCGCAGCACACGGCGACCTGCGCGCCGCCCTTGAGGATTCCGCCGTACACGCGCCCGATCGCGATGCGGCCGACATAGTCGCTCCACGCGAGGTTCGTCACCAGCATCTGCAGCGGCGCCGTCTCGTCCGCGTTCGGTGGAGGAACCCGCTCGACGATCTCCTGGAAGAGCTCGTCCACGCCCTTGTCGCGGGTGTTGATGTCCCGCGCGGCCCAGCCATCGCGGCCCGATGCGTAGATGATCGGAAAGTCGAGCGCGTGGTCGTCCGCGCCGAGGTCCACGAGCAGGTCGAACACCTCGTTCACCACGCCCTGCACGCGCGCCTCGGGACGATCGCACTTGTTGATGACCACGATCGGCTTCAGCCCGAGCTCGAGCGCCTTCGAGAGCACGAAGCGCGTCTGGGGCATCGGCCCCTCGAGCGCATCGACGAGCAGCAGGCAGCCGTCGGCCATTCGAAGGACCCGCTCGACCTCGCCGCCGAAATCGGCGTGTCCCGGCGTATCGAGGATGTTGACGCGGTAGACCTCGCCGCGGTGCCGGCCCTCGCGGATCGTATAGGTGACCGCGCAGTTCTTGGCGAGGATCGTGATGCCGCGCTCGCGCTCGAGCGGATTCGAGTCCATCACGCACTCGCCTCCCTCGCCGAGCTTCACGACGCCTGACTGCGAGAGCATGGCATCGACGAGGGTTGTCTTCCCGTGGTCGACATGGGCGATGATGGCGATGTTGCGGAGTGTGGGGTCGGCCATGGCGCTTCTGGAGATACGGGAAAAAGGGAAAGACGGGGAGTGTAGCAGGCTCCCGCGTGTTCACCAACGCCTTGGGCTCATTCCGATCGTCGGCGTGCTAGATGCCGTAGAGCGGCCTCAGCTTGCCCTCGAGGTGCCGCATCAGCGGTTCGGCGGAAAGCGGCTTCCCGGTCACGCGCTGGACGAGTTCAGACGGCGTGAAGCGCTTTCCGTGCGCGTGGATGTTGGAGTTCAGCCAGCTTCGCAGCGTCCCGAACTCGCCGCGCGCGAATCCGCCGACAAGGTCCGCATTCTGCTCGCATGCCGCCTCGAAGAACTGCGACGCATAGAGGTTGCCGAGGGTGTAGGTCGGGAAGTAGCCCATCGCGCCCATCGACCAGTGGATGTCCTGCAGGCAGCCGCGGCGGTCATCCGGGACCTCGAGGCTGAGAAGCTCGCGGTAGAGCCGGTTCCACTCCGCCGGGATGCCCGCGACCTCGAGGCTGCCTCCGATCACGGCACGCTCGATTTCGAACCGGACCATCACATGCAGGTTGTAGGTGGCCTCATCTGCCTCGACACGGATGAAGCCCGGCTCGACCACATTGGCGGCGCCGTAGAGCTCGTCGAGGGAGAATCGCGCCGCGTCCGGCCCGATGAGCTCCGGCAGCCGCGGCGCAAGCCACGCCCAGAACGCCCGGCTCCGACCGACCTGATTCTCCCACATCCGCGACTGGCTCTCATGGATTCCGAGCGACACGCTCTCTCCGAGCGGCGTGCCGATGTGCGAGAAGTCGAGCCCCTGCTCGTAGATCGCGTGCCCCGACTCGTGCATCGTCGAGCCAAGCGCGTCGTTGACGCAGCGCTCGTTGTAGCGCGTCGTCATCCGCACATCATTGCAGTGGGTGCCGCCGCAGAACGGATGCGTGGACCGGTCGAGCCGGCCCCGACTGAAGTCGAATCCGATCCTCTCCGCGACGAATCTGGAGAGCGACTCCTGCCGGTCGAGGGGAACGAAGTGATCGTTGAAGCCGTCCGCAGGCCTCCGCGGGGCCGACTTGATCTCGGCGATCAGCTTCTGAAGCCTCGGACGGAGCGGATCAAACACCGCCGCGACGGACCGCGCCGTGCAGCCGGGCTCGTAGAGGTCGGCAAGCGCATCCCAGCGCTCGCCGTCCCTGGCGAATCCGTAGCAGTCCGCCTGGGACCTCAGGAGCGTCACCAGCTTCTCGAGCCACGGAGCGAACCGGGCGAAGTCGCTGGCGGCGCGAGCCTCGGCCCATTCGTGCTTCGCCATGCTCGATGTCCTGGCCATCTCCTCGACGAGGCTCGCAGGCAGCTTGGTAGCCTTGTCGTAGTCCCGCCGAGCCTCACGGACGAGCGCGGCATGCTTCGGATCGGCCAAGGCCGCTCCGTCGGCCTCGACGGCTGCGATCAGGTCTCCCCGCTCTCGGCTCGACGAGCGTTCGTGCACGAGCCGCGCGAGCAAGGCCTGCTGGCGCGCCCGCCACTCGAGTCCGCCCGATGGCATCTGCGTCTCCTGATCCCAATCGAGCAGGTTGTTCGAGCTCGAGAGGAGCGCGGTCTCCTGAAGGTGCGTCACAAGCGCGGCGAGCGGATTCGTGGCGGTCGATGGCATCGGCGCAGTGTACGACGCAAAAACACCGCCGCGCCCGCGGAGTCGCGGGCGCGGCAGTGTTCAGTTGCCTTTGCTCACTTGCCAGCCGGTGCGCCGGCCTTCGACGCGGGGCTGACTGGCTTGAGGATCTCGATGAGCTTGGTCTTGTCGCCGGTCGTCCGGTTCATCGCATGGTCGAGCGCGGTCCAGCCCTTGTCGTCGGTCGCGGACGGGTCCGCCTTCGCGGCGAGCAGCAGCTGCACCTTGTCAGCGGAGCCGCCGGCCGCCGCGAGGTGAAGGGCCGTCTGGCCCGCCTTGTTCTTTGCCTTGATGTCGGCGCCAGCCGCGAGCAGGATCTGGAGGCTCTCCGCCTTGCCCGTGCGAGCGCCCCGCAGCAGCGGAGTGTCGCCGGTCTGCTTGTCCGCCGCAGCGAGGTCCGCCTTGCTGTTCACGAGGATCTGCACCGTCTGCGGCTGTCCGAGTCCTGCCGCCCAGATCAGCGGGGTCCAGCCGTTGTCATCCACGGCCTTCACATCCGCGCCCTTCGAGAGCAGGAATCCGACCGTCTCGGGCTTTCCGAAGCCCGAGGCCCACAGGAGCGGCGTGGAATTGATCTTGTCGCGGAGATTGACATCCGCGCCCTTGTCGACGAGAAGCTTCACGGTCTCGAGATCGGTCTCGACGGCACCCCAGAGGGCGGTGCGGCCCTGCTTGTCTTTGATGTTCGCATCTGCCTTCGCGGCGAACAGCGCCTCGGCGACCGCCTTGTTGCCGCCCTTCGCAGCCCACCAGAGCGCGGTCCGCTCACTCACGCGGTCACGCTCGTTCACATCGGAGCCGCCCGCAAGGAGCGCGCTGATCTTTGCCAGATCCCCCGCGCGCACCGCGGTGATGAGCTCGGTCGTTCCCGGTCCCGGCGGCGTCGTCGGCGGGGTCGGGAGCGCGTTGTTGCCGGACATCGACCGCTTCACGAGCGCGGTCATGGTGGGCGCCTTGGGGTTGTCGGTCTTGATCAGGAGCTTCGGCTGACGGCCGGCCTGCTCCCAGAGCGTCCAGTCGATGAGGAGGACATGCTTGGTCATCGCCTCCATCGAGGGGTTCTTGAGGACCGGAGGAGTGACCTCGGTCACCTTGAAGGCGACGCCTTCGGTCGACTCGAGGATGATCTCGCCAGGCTTCACGCCGGCAGCGGTCGGATCCGAGGGCGACTCGATCATGTCGGGCGTCATCGTGACATAGGCGACGACCTCGCCCTCGACCTTCAGCACGACCGGAGCGTGGTTCTCGATCTGGAAGGTCACGTTCTTGCTGAGCTTGATGCCCTGCTTCGAGCCGGGACGGAGCGTGATCTCGCAGTCGCCCGTGGCGCCGGGCGCGATCGGGTCCTTGGGCCAGTTCGGCGTCGTGCAGCCGCAGCCGGGGATCGCCTTCGTGATGCGGATCGGCTTGTCGGTGACGTTCTTGATCTTGACGGTCACGGACTTGGCGACATCCGCCATCATCTCGCCCATGTCCGCGATCGGCGGCTGGAACTGGATCGCCGGGGGCTCGTTCGGATCGAAGGTCTGCTGGGGCGCCGGCTCCTGCTTCGTCGCGGCAGGCTGGGTCGAGCCGATGAGGTCGCGGACATCCTGCTGCTTCTTCGCGGAGTCACGCGAGGCGCCGGGCGTCAGCTGCTCCGTGGCGGGCGGAGCCTTCTGTTGCGGAGCCTTCTGATCCTGAGCCGATGCCGCAGAAGTCCCGGCGACCGAGACAAGCGCCACGGCCAAGGCGAGAGTCGCACACGATTCGAGCTTGAGCAGTCTGTCGCAGAACATGTCGGATCCTTTGGGATTTGGACGGATGCACGCCGGTGGCGCCCGGCCACTGTATCGGACGGCGTACCGAAAGCGCACCACATCGGTTGAGGCTTTCGACATTCTTGCCGACAGATGCGACCCTCCCGCATTGGCCGTTCGGAGGCGAAGATACACTGTCCGACTCGACCCAACGTCCCACCGCAGCATGCATGAAGGCGACCGCACCATGACGACCTCGGAACTCGCAGACCATCTCGCCCGGCCGGCTCTCCGGCGCGTGCACCCGGTACCCCTTCAGAAGGACAACCAGGTGTTTCTCGGACTGCGGGACCCCTGCATGCTGAACCCGCAGACCATGGTGGTCCCGCCTCAAGCCTTCCGCGTGATGCAGATGTTCGACGGAAACCGCTCGGTTGCCGACATCGCCGCGGAGATCAAGATGCCGGACGCCCAGCCGCTGGTCGACCTTGTCCGCAAGCTCGACGAGTTCGGACTTCTCTGGGGACCCACCTGCGAGGCGCTCGAGGAGCGGAAGAAGCAGGAGCTGCAGGCTGCCGGAGCGTTCCCGAGCCTCGAGCCGAAGGTGCTTGGCGAGGACGCGTCGGCAGCCCGCGCCCAGATCGAGAAATGGCTCGATCAGGCCGATGACGCCGAGCTCGACGAGCCGGTCGTCGGCCTCGTCACCTGCCACCTCGACTACCCGCTGGGTGCGGCGGTCTACGCCGCGAGCTATCGCGTCATCGCGAAGGCGCCCCGCCCCGATCGCGTCGTGATCCTTGGCACCAACCACTTCGGTCTCGGAGACGGAGTGGTCGTCTCCGAGCTCGGCTTCGACACGGTGCTCGGCCGGACGCCCGCAGACCGCGGCGTGGTCGAGCGACTGCGGAAGGCCGCCGATCGACGCCTCTTCGTCGACATCCTCGACCATGTGTCGGAGCATTCGATCCAGCGGCAGCTCCCCTGGGTGCAGCACCTCTTCGGCGATGTGCCGGTCGTCGCAGCGCTCGTGCCGAATCCGCTTCAGCCGATGATCGCGGAGGACGGGGCACGAGTCGGTTCGGGCGAGTTCGTGGAGCTGCTCGGAGGCGCACTGGCGGCCGAGGGTGGCCGCACGCTCTTCATCGCCAGCGCCGATCTCTCGCATGTCGGGCCCGCGTTTGGCAACCCGGAGCCTGTCACCGATCAGCGCCGACGGGATGTCGAGGCCCACGACCGCGCGATGCTGAAGGAGTTCATCGCGGGCAGCGGCGGATTCCTCGAGCGGGTGAAGCAGACCCGCAATCCGACCGGCTGGTGGTCGGTCGGCTGCATGGACGCAACCCTTCGGCTTGCGAAGCCCTCCGCGGTCGAGCTCATCGACTACCGGCAGAACTTCGATGAGCAAGGCAACGGTCTCATCTCGAGCGCGTCCCTCGCGCTGTTGGCCTGAGTTCCCATGATCGCCGTTGCGCAACGGTGCAGCCGCGGCGAGGTCCGCGTCGCAGGCGAGGTCGTGGGTCGACTCCTCGAGCATGGTGGCCTTGTGGTGCTCCTCGGCGTCGAGGTGGGAGACGGCGTGGCGGAGGCCCAGAAACTCGGCGATCGGATTGCGAAGCTCCGGGTCTTCGAGGATGCCGCGGGAAAGATGAATCTGTCCCTCGGCGATGTGGGAGGCAGCGTTCTTCTGGTGAGCCAGTTCACGCTCGCCGGCGACGCTTCAGGCGGCAACCGTCCGAGTTTCACCCGGGCTGCGCGCCCGGAGGTCGCCGAGCCGCTCGTGGACGAGACGGTGCAGCGGATTCGCTCCCATGGCCTGCATGTTGAGACCGGCCGGTTCCGGACGGAGATGGAGGTCGACATTCTGAACAGCGGCCCTGTCACCATCATCCTGCGGGCGCCGTGACGGGAGCGAAACTGCCGGCGCGCCCGTTCAGGACCTCACCCGCTGCGGCGGGGTCCGGCCGAGCAGATCCAGCACCTTCTTGAGGTCGTCCCAGACCTGTCGGCGTGTCTCGGGCGTGTAGTTCCGCAGGAGATAGGCGGGATGAAATGTGGGCATCACGGGCACCTCGAACGGCGCACCACCTGCTGCGCCAAGTTGCACGCTCGCCCACACGCCACGGAGACGAGTGATGCCGAGTTCGCTCGCGAGGAGGAGCTTCGAGGCAGGTCCGCCCAGCGTGACGACCGCCCTGGGCCGGATGATCGAGAGCTGCGCGAGCAGATACGGTCCGCAGCGCTCGATCTCATGAGCAAGGGGCGTCCGGTTGGCGGGCGGACGCGACTTGAGGACATTCGCGATGTACACATCGGCACGCGAAAGCCCCATCGCGCCGATCATCTCGTCGAGCTTTTCTCCAGCCCGTCCGACGAACGGTCGGCCGAGGCGGTCCTCCGTCTCGCCCGGTGCCTCGCCGACGAACACCAGCTCTGCCTCTGGATTTCCCTCGCCGAACACGATGTGCTCGTACCCGGTCGCCGTGGTGCAATGCGGACACTCGGCGGCATGGGATCGGGCGAGCTCCTCAAGGCGCTCCGACTTTCCTCCCGCCGCGGGTGGACGGATTCGGTCGACAAGCGGGACGACTTCCTGCGGCGCAGCTGAAGCCCCGGTGTCCGCCCCGGCGATGAGGTCGATCGGTGTATCGCTCGAAGGAGTGCGTACGACCGGCGTCGCTCCAGCCGGCGCACCCTTGTGAGGTTCGACCGAGCGCGTCCCCGCCGACTTCTGGACCGTGACTCGGTCCGAAGCCCGAGGATCGCCGGCAAACAACGCGGCGTCGAACGATCGCGATCGGGTCGACGAAGCAGCACCCACCTGCGGAGCGTCCGGAGCGCGGACTGGCGCCACGGGGAGCAGCACGGAATCCGCGCCGAGCAAGAGATCGGTCTCGACCTCGAGCATGCCGCGGCGGATCACCGATCGCATCGGAACTCCCCCGGGCTCACCGGCGACGGATGTCGCGGGCGACACCCTTCGATCGCGCGTCAGGCTTTCCAGCCTTCCCTGCCTTCGGGGTGACGATCTGGATCATCGACTGTGTGCGAAGAACCAGACCGCAGTCCGATCGCAGGTGGAATCCCTGCACATGGGCCTCGTTGCGGAAGTGCTGGACATCGACGAGCGAGAGGTTGGGCTTCCCGGCGCCGTCGGTCCACATCGCGAAGAGCGAGTCGTTCTCGCGCGCGTGCTGCAGCATCTCCTTGTAGGTGCCGAGGTAGAGATGATCCGACAGCGTCTCGGTCTGCATCGTGGTCATGAACAGGATGTTCTCTGCGACCTTCTCCTCGAAGTCCCGCTCGCCGGCGCACGGAAGCGCAGCGATGAGCCCGCGATCAGGGATCTGATCGATGTGCTCGACCACGATCTCCGACATGCAGAAGCCGTGGAGCGTGAAACGGAGGCTGTGGCCGCCTCGGAAGATCCAAGCCTCCGTCTCGTACTCGCCGTGCTGCACGCGCTGGCGTCCCTCGATTCCGAAGAACTCCGGGTGCAGCGCCTTGCGGAAGGCGAGCATGTGATAGCCCTGGAGGCTCGACGCGCGCGAGGGAGTGCCCGTGCCCGCACCGGCCGAAGTGGACGATGCTGCGGATGCGCTGGCGCCGAACTGGCCTCCGACCGCATGGCCGAGAGGATGTCCAGACGCGTTCGACTCGATGTTTTCGTTCTGCATGACTTCCTGCGTTCTCTCGGCGCGGGTTTCGCCAGTCCGCGCCTTCCGTGTGCCTCAGCGCCAGTCCCGTCAACTCACCAGGCCTGACCTATCGCCCTCGATCCTCCGAGCGTCCCCAGATTGGCGTTCCTCCGAGGCCCGGCCGGCGAGCGGGGCACGCTCGCACGGGTCTGTCATTGAATCGGTCTCTCGAGTAAGCCTTGAACTGGATGGACGAACTGGATGGACGGGCAAGTCTGACTTCGGACGATCCGGGCACGAATCCGAACCACCCTGCTGAGGGCTTGCAGCCGCGGCCGCTGCCGTGCGAGTGCCGCGTGCAGGCGCACCTGCGCCTACTGCCTAGCCATGGATTCAGCTAGGAGGGCGGTATCTTGGCGACTCGGCGGTCAAAGACAAGCAAAAAAGGGGAAGTTCGCCTGACGCAGCGTCTCCGCAACATATTGGGGTGCGCATGACGGTCCGCATCGATAGGTTCGGAGCACCAGAGATTCCGATTCTCGAAAAAGGCGAGTGGCCTGCCCTTCTCGGACAGGCCACTCATTGCTGCATACACCGCTAAGCCGAGTTCTGTTCCAGACCCGAGGGTCCGGCAACGGCCATTTCTCTCGACCAGCGGTTGCCCGCCGGCTCTAGCACGCGACCTGTTCCAACCGCGGACCACGGTGCGGGGCCGAAGCCCCGCGGAACTGCTTGCGCTTGCACGAGGTGGGGTTTGCCGTGCCCCTTCCGTCACCGGTCGGGCGGTGCGCTCTTACCGCACCGTTTCACCCTTGCCTGCGGCATGCCGCCGGCGGTCTGTTCTCTGTGGCACTTTCCCTGGCCCCGCAGCGGGCCGGTGGGTGTTACCCACCACCTTGTCCTGTCGTGCTCGGACTTTCCTCCGGGCGCACTTTCGAACGCCCGGCGACCGTTCCGGTGTACCGGCGGAGTGTATCGGCCCACGCCCCTCGGGCAACCACCAGCTGGCGCCGCCTTGTCGGATGGGGAGAAGTTTGGTAGGCTTTCCGATTCCCCACCGGAGACCGGTGGACCTCGAAGGACCAAGCACCATGTACGCAATCATCGAAGACAGCGGCACCCAGATCAAGGTTCAGAAGGGCGACGTACTCGACATCGACCTCCGCGAGGCCGCGGACGGCTCGACCCTCACCTTCGACAAGGTCCTCGCGGTCGGGGATGTCGCCGGCGGTGCCGCGGCCAAGATCGGCATGCCCTTTCTCTCCGGCGCCTCCGTGACCGCGAAGGTCCTCGGCGAGGCCGACGGCCCGAAGGTGCTCGTCGGAAAGTACAAGCGGCGCAAGGGCTTTCGCAAGACGATCGGCCATCGCCAGCACTACACCCGCATCGAGGTGCTCTCGATCAACGCGTGATCGTTGGCGCGTCCCGCCGCAGTGCGCGTGAACGCGCCTCGGCCCCCCGCCGACCCGCACGATGTTCAAGGCCGCGCTTCCCGCGCGGCCTTGTCTTTGTCACCGCGTCGTCTGTTTCACGGCTTCCCGCTCCCGAATGCGGGCTAGTGCGCCACGAGCAGGCTCGTGGGATCGATCCCGAATCCATGCAGCATCTTGTCGACGCTCTCGCGCTGGCCGGTCCGCGAGGACAGGCGAAGTGTGTCTGCGACGGCAGCGATTCGCAGTCGCATCCTTCGATGAGAGTCGTCCGGCGCGCGTCGGCCACGCTTGGTTCCGACAGGCTTCTGCGCCTCGAGGATCGTCTGAATGATCGGCTCATCGCCATCGGCCGAGAGGCGTGATTCTTCAACCCAGGACCCATCGCGACGACGCCAGGCGACATGGGCTGAGGCCACGATCGCGATCCCTCCCTCGCCGACCATCGTGAAGCAGGTTGCCTCAAGCCCGGAACCGACCGCCAGCGTGCCGAGCCCGCGCTCGCCTACGACACTCGCAGTGAGTCCCCCCTGACGCATTCCGAAGGCCATCACCTGGTCGATCGGCCCGAGTACCGCGATCGCCGCGCCCACCGCGACGCGGAGCCCCTCCTCCAGCTGCTCGTCAGCCGTGACCGCAACGGTCGCTTGAAAGATGTCCACACGGCCAAACGCCTCGCGAATCCCGAGGAGCGCCCGTCCGGCCTGCGAGCGCCGGAAGCTGGGGGCGGTCTCGCATTGGGAGACATCTGCGAGGAACGGAAGGGTGCACGATCCGGCCACGATCGCGATGTCCTCGCTCACGAGCGCCTCGCCCTCCTGCTCCGCGAGCGGAGCAGCCCGGTTGATCCAGAGCACATCCTCAGTCGCAACCGCGAGCATTCGAAGGTCGTCGAAAGCCTCCGCCGCGAACCGTTCGGCCAGGTGACGCCGGACGCGGGCATCCGAACTCCCGACGCGCGTGACGCGGATCCGGGGATCAGACAGGACGCGGATCGACTGATCGACGCGCGGAAGCTCGACCCACGCCGAGGCCTCGCGGGACTCAAACGGATGCTGCATGGCTCGCCTCTGCGGCGCTCAGTTCGCCGCGGTCGAATCGAGCGCGGTACTCGGCCAGGCGTTCGATTGCCCCGTCGATGGTGGCGTCCTTCTTGCAGAACGCAAAGCGAACGAGCGACTTCGCCTTGTGCTTGTTCAGATAGAAGGCGCCGGGCGGAATAGCTGCGACCTTGCCGTGTTCGACCAGATGCCGGCAGAACGCATAGTCGTCGGCGAACCCGAATGCAGAGTGATCGGCGAGAGCGAAGTAGCTCCCCTGCGGCAGCTCGCATCGGAGACCGCACGCCCGAAGCCCGCGCACCATGCGGTCACGACGAGCGCGGTACTCGGCGCGGAACTCGTCGAAGTACGACTCGGGCGCGGCGAGTGCCGCCGCGGCCGCGACCTGCAGCGGCGTCGGAGCGCAGAAGGTCGCGAACTGGTGCGCCGAGCGGACAGCCTGCGCGAGCGGGGCCGGTGCGATCGCCCAGCCGACCTTCCATCCGGTGAAGCTAAAGCTCTTTCCGAGGCTTCCGAGCACGATGGTTCGATCGCGCATGCCGGGCTCGAGCGCGAGCGACCGGTGCGGCGTCTCGTACCAGAGCTCCTCGTAGACCTCGTCGCTGACCACCACGAGGTCGAACTCCGACGCGATGCGCGCCACGATTCCACGCTCGGCATCGTCCAGGATGCGCCCGCTCGGGTTGTGCGGGCTGTTCACCAGGATGACCTTCGTGCGCGGCGTGATGGCAGCGCGTACGGCGGCTTCGTCGATCCTGAATCCGGGCGCCTCGAGCGTCACCACGCGCGCGACTCCTCCTGCCATCGCGACCGCAGCCGGATAGGAGTCGTAGAACGGCTCGAACATCACGACCTCGTCGCCTGGCTCGAGCAGCGCGAGCATGCAGTCGACGATCGCCTCGGTCGCGCCGCAGGTGACCACGATGTCGCGCTCCGGCTCGTAGGCAAGGCCACTCGTCCGCTCGAACCGCTCCGCGATCGCCTTCGTCAGTTCAGGGAGTCCCGTCATCCGGGCGTACTGTCCGCGTCCATCCTTGATCGCCCGGATCGCCGCCTCCTTGACGAAGTCCGGTCCATCGAAGTCCGGGGCGCCCTGGCCGAGGTTGCATGCGCCGTGCCGCACCGCCAGCGCGGTCATCTCCGCGAAGATCGTCGCACCGAAAGGTCGAAGCCGCGCGTTGACACCGAGTTGCCGCATGGGCGGATCGTACCGCCCGGGGCAGGGAGCGGTAGACTCAATCCATGCCGCAACCCAGGCCAAACGACC
>Ga0078894_10001818_pt1 | contig 16033 bp, 13 predicted proteins | sample LauGreSu1BDMLBSD_2_FD_67506 | JGI IMG/M metagenome (GOLD analysis project Ga0078894, IMG submission 67506) | Freshwater lake microbial communities from Lake Michigan, USA - Su13.BD.MLB.SD (version 4) (version 4) | ecosystem: Environmental > Aquatic > Freshwater > Lake | place: Lake Michigan... | reverse complement strand
TAGGTTGTTTGATTGCATGGATGTCCTTCGGAAAAGGGTTTTCTCAAGACGTTCATTTTTCACAAACAGATTTTTCTCCATTGACCTTAAATCCCGCATTAGCTGGGGCTAGTGCCACGTTTAATGGTGTTGCTATGTACCGAAGTCAATACGGTAGTTTCGCCTCCCCCTACAAAACATTTTTGGGTTCTTTTGATGGGAGATTATCTGCAGGAGTAAAAAACTCCAGTGGGATATTAGGTGGCGGCTTAAGTTTTTTTAATGACCGAATGGGTGACGGCTTTTTCAATCAAACCACCATAGGAGTTAATTTATCCTACAGTTTACTCGTGAGTCGTTTTAATCGGGTCGCGGTAGGTATGAACTCGACCTTTGGACAATGTGCAGCAAATCCAACGGTTGGCCAATGGGGTTCGCAGTTTGATGGACTAACTTATAATCCAGCCATTCCTAGTGGAGAGAATTTTTACCAACAAAGTTTTAGTTATTTCGATGTAGGGCTCGGTGCAGTTTATACGTATCAAACAGACGTGGCGAATATTACCAATGTTGCGGATAAAGGTTTTAGCGTGGGTTTTGCAGCCTATCATGTGAATAATCCTAGGTATTCGTTTTACAATTCGAGCATTCAGAATTTATCAACGCGCTATTCATTATTTGCAAACGGAAATATTGGAATTAATAGCACAAATGGCATTTTACAACCCGCTATTTACTTCCAGCGTCAAAAAAAGTCAAATGAGCTTTTGTACGGGGTTAGTTACAAACAAATAATTCAGAAAGCCTCTACCGAGACTGATCGGATCAAAGAAATTGCATTCAGTTTAGGGCTTTTCAGCCGACTACGTGATGCCATTGTGATAAAATCAATGGTGTTCTACGGTCCTTTTTCTGCAGGATTTGCTTACGATATCAATGTCTCTCGACTTTCTTTAGTATCTAATTTTAAAGGAGGCGTGGAAATGTTCGTTCGATACAATGTCAACACAATTCAAGGTAAAAAAATTCGCGTAAGAAGCTAATTTATCTCGCCTTACTTCTCTATTTCGCAAAAGGGAAATTTAAGCCGTTCAGATCAACCTGGAAAAGATCGTATGAATAGAATCCGTCTTGTTCCGCAAGTGAAGCATAAACTGCTTTATTTTCCCCCGAAATAAGATTAAAATGCGTGTCGTTGTTAACGGTGTTAATAGATGGACCTAAATTCATCGGATTGGACCAGGTTCCATCTTCTTTTAACGTGCAGTAGAAAATGTCATAATCCCCGTATCCAGGAAGTTCGTCGCTGCTAAAAAACAGGAATTTTCCGTCAGGACTCAGCCATGGAGTTGTTTCATTTCCGGGAGAATTGATGTGTTTTGGGAGAGCGCTTACCTCACCGAAACCGTTTTCACTTCTAGTACATGTATACAAATCTAAACCTGTTAAATCTGCCTTACGGTCGGTAGTAAAAACCAGAATTTCTCCTTCACTTGCTCCTTCTGTGGTGGTTGCACTTCCCTCAAAATAATCGGTATTAATCCCTTTGCTTTTAATTACAGCAGGAGCCTCCCAAACAAATGGTTGCTCTGAAATTATTTCAAACAAATCAGAACTTTTGGTGGTTTTTTCCGCCGACGAGGTATTCACCGTCATTAAGGCGTATGTTCCATTGCTATTAATATAGCTCATGGCATCGAATCCGTTGGTGTTAATTTCTTTAAAAAAAGAATAATCAATTTCGAAATTTTTAGTGCTTTCGTTCCAATTGGCACGGTAGACATCCTCGAAATAGCGCAAGTCATCGGGATTGATGTTTTCACCCGTGGTTTCAGGTCTTCTTGATGTAAAAAATAAAGTTCTCCCTCCATTGACTAACAATGGAGCGTATTCGTCATTAAGGGTGTTAATGGTCTTCGATAGGGAAGTACGTTTTACGTCAACACCTTGTTTTTTGTCGCGTATCATGAGTTCACATTGCTCAATGTAACGATTGATTCCATAGTCAAGGGCAACTTTAGGTCCTAAGAGTACCGCAGTTTTTTTATAGGCAGCAATTGCTTCATCTACTTTAGCAATACGGTGATTGATTTTACCTTCCAATTCATAAAAAGCAGCATCAGCATCGTCATGTTCGGTGATGAACTTTTTAGCTACGTTTATGTAAATTTCCGCGGTCAAAAAACCCATTAAATCGTAATGGCAATTGGCCAACCAGAAATTCAATTTCCAACTTTCCGGATCAATGGCTTCTGCCTTTTTAAAGGATTCTAGAGCATCGTTGGTTCTTTCAGCATTGAACAACTCTATCCCCTTATTCAAAAGGCGGTTGAAATTGCTTCTCTCCTTGCTGTTTAATTTACTTTGTGCGAAGGAGCTCATCGTTAGGGTTATTAAAACCAATAGGGTTAAGAATGTTTTCATGGGCCTAATTTAATAAGTTTTGGGAGTTTGTAAACGTAATTTTTAAGTAAAATAAAATTGTTCACATAGAATCCCCTACTTTTAGTTTTCTTAATTTCGTTCAAATTTATTAGGCATGACCTCAAATACCTCCTATCGTTGCGTCTTTAGATGCTTATTGTTAAATGATCTATTTTCTCAAAAAATAGCAAACGAAGTTCATAACGGAGAGGAAAGTTCAGATAACATAAAATATCAATGGGAAGATGAATTAGTCGTCTCTGAAATTCAAGAACACACGGTAATAAAAAGCGGAACCTATATCCTGATGGGCAGTCATGGGACGCTTGGAGATTTTAGTTTTGCCATCGAAAACATGACCTTATTTACGCTCAACAGTAAGACGGGTGACATCACCCAATTTGCCTTTTCAAAGGAGTTGGTAAGTGATATGCAAGTGGTTGAAGATGAGGATGGTTTACAAGTAACTATAGAACTTAAAGACAATGAGCCATTTATAAATCCTATTCCTGGCATCTACATTACTAATAGAGATTTTCCTAATGCCCTCAAGGAGCATGCTTGAGGCAAAAGGACTAGGCTTAATCTATGGTGAAAGAATTCTATTCAAGAATCTTTCCATGGCCTTAAATCCGAAGTTTGTTTATGGTATTATCGGTGAAAGCGGTGTTGGTAAAACCAGCCTTCTTCATGTTTTATCCGGCAATATTGATCCAACTTCCGGTTTCGTTTCGTTAGACCATAAAGTCTTTCCAAAAATAAGCCAACGGCTGATACCTGGTTTACCCGAAATTGGTTTTGTTTCGGCACAATTTAATTTGGATTGGAATCACTCATGCAGGGAGAATATACGCGAAGCGATATTGTCATGGCCTAATAAAGAACGTGAATCACGGGTCGATAAAATCCTTAAATTAATGGAGTTGGATAAAGTGCAGCGGACTTTGGCCAAGGATTTGTCTTCGGGTGAACAACAAAGGTTGGCAATAGCGAGAGCAGTGGCGTGTAACCTCAGATGGCTAATGTTGGATGAACCATTCGGCCATCTAGATGCTAAAAGAAAATCAAAGTTGTGTGAACTTATTCAAAAATTGCATCGTTCTGAAGGTGTTGGTATTTTGTTGGTTTCACAGCAAATGGAGGATATTTATCGATTAACTGATTATTTTTCAACCTTAAAAAGCAATGGTAGGTTAACCAAATTTCAACGGCCAGAAATGGCGTATTTTAAATTAACTAGTCCCGCTGAGGCAAAGAGGTTTGGCTGTTTAAATGAGGTAGAATGGCAAGGTCAGCATTATTACTTTCGACCAAATCAATACGAAATAACCGCCAATGGTATACCTTTAGAGGTGGTAAGGGTTGTTTTTAATGGGTATATCTTTGAGCACTTTTGCCGTTTTGAAAACCAAGAGGTTATTTTATATGCATTGAACCATTTACCTCAAGAATTTAAAATCCTTCCGACGGTAGTATGAATCCATATTGGAATATTTTTCAGAATGGCATGGTTGCTTTTCGACAAAAACGGGCAATATTGCATTGTGCAGCCTTAACATATTTTGCGCTTTTTGCCTTGATCCCCACGCTTTACTTAATCCTCATAAGTTTCGGTGCTTTTTTCGGAGAACAAGCTTGTTTAACCGCGATAAGTGACTTTTTCAATGATTATATGGGTATTCAAGACATTTCAGTATTTACCTCATTTCTGGACAGTGCGGATATTCATGATTCTTCCTGGGCCCTCAACGGCATAATGATTATCGTATTGTTATACTCGGCATCTTCCTTCTTAACCTCCCTAAAACATAGTTTAAATGTCTTTTTTGAGGTAAAAAAAGAGCGTCCGCCTCGAAGAATAAAAGTCGTCTTAAGGGCCCTGAGGTTTAAATTGTTATCCTTTGCCTATTTATTGGCAATGATATTCATCGCCTTTCTGTTTTATTTGCTCGAGCTTTTTTTGGTGGGTGTAGAAGCCATGTCCGATGGTGTACTTTCAAAGTTATTCTTTGATGAAAGAGTCGTCAATGCACTGCTTTTCATTTTAACCAATGGCACTTTGATAACTATAGTTTTTAAATGGGTAAATGAAGCAAAAATACCATGGAAACTCGCAATACGAGGGGCGCTTTTTACTTCAATTGTTTTATATTTATTTCAATTTGCTATCAATTATTATTTGAAGACTTACTTTTTTTTATCCAACGTAAATTTGGTAGGAGTTGTATTTGTTTTGATGGCTTGGGTATATTATTCTGCACATATACTGTATTTCGGTGCCATAATAACTTATTTTTATGGCATTGAATTTAATTTCCTTCAACAGAAAAAAATAAAAGAATGAAAAAACTAAGAATTTATGGTGTTTGCCTGCTTGCTATTTGTTTCATGTTGTTTTCTTGTAAAGATTCAGGGGTACTGGTAAAACCCAAATACTCCACGACAGTTTTTAGAGGTCAAAGGGGTGAAACGGAAGTGAATGCGTTTAACCGCAAACAAGCGGAGCGCGAAAAGAGTCTTGCGGAAGAAATTGAAAAAGCAGAACAAGCTGTTCGCATGCTGGAAGAACAAAAAAAAATGTTTTATTCCATTGATTCTACTGAACGAATCAAAGAAATTGATGTTCAGCTGGATCGACTTCTTGCCAGAAGCCAGGCAATCGTTAAAGAACTTAATGAAACCGATCCCTTTACCGCAGAAGGCCACGAGAAAACCTTAAGGTTGGCTAAAGAACTCAACGATCTTTTATATACCTACGTGGTTCCAATGGGAGAATTGATTTCGGCGAATAAAGAAATAAAAAATATCGCTGCGGATATTAGTTTTGATACGGGAAGTTCAATAATCAATATGGAAGGTAAAAAAATGATTTCCGTACTTCTTGATAGTATAAAAGCAGAGGTTTTGGATTGGCGCAAATACCTAGATCATCACAATGAGAACATTTTTTCAGAAGAGGATTATTCTACGATTTTAATCATCTCTGGTTATTCGGATAAACAAGGAACAGGAAGCGAAGCGGCGAGGATACAACGCAATTTGGAGCTTTCCGATGCGCGCGCAAAGGCAGTTGCTGCAGAATTTGAAAAACAACTAAAAGCCCTTGGGGTAGCATGGAAGTTGTCCTACCGTATTTCGTACGAAGGCAAAGGTGAAAATTTACCCCCCAATCAATTCGACGATAACCGTAAGAACAACCCTAACCGCAGAATTACAACCATTCGCATGGTCGTTGGACCCAAAATCCTCCTGTACAATTCTGGAGAATAATACTATCAGAAGAACGCAGGAGGCTTTCTCACCTCGATTTTAGCATCCTTGAAGAGGGATGAGGTATTTCGAATACTCAGTAAAAAACTCTTGTTGCCACCAATAGGAGTCCAAAAAAAACTGAGAGCCCAACAATGCATGTTTCGGTTGAGTGAAAGATTCATATTGGTTATCGCTCTTGATTTAACATCCAGGTTGATATTGCTGGCTAAATTCCATCGCTTAGTAAAGGTTACATCACCGTTCAGCGAAAAGGTGTGTAACTTGTTCCATAAGGCAGGATTACTCGAGCTTATGTTGGTGTTTGCTAAAATTGAATAGATGTGCGCAATATTTAATTTCCATGGAATATCAAAGTAAATGGCCTGTTCTGGATGGAGCGTGTAATTAACAAAGTCTGCATTCCATGCGGTTTTAATTAATTCGTTTTTTTGTTCTAAAATCTCTCTGCTTTTTCTAGAGCTTAAGGTAAAGGTTGAATTCATTCCGAGCGCCAATATTCGGCCTAGTCCTTGTTGGGTTTTCCATGCAAACTGCTGGGTAGACTTTCCCGTTGTGGTATTCCATGAGTAACAGCTGTATGTTCCTGTTGCGACAAAATTCATCCATTTAAAAGGGCTTACACGAAGGTTTAAAGCCAGATCGGATAAGTTGAATGAATCCTTAAGAGCATCAAAATTACCTGTTATAGAAAACTGGTCCAAAATGCGAATTTTCTTATATCCCGTGACCGTATCTTTTGCCGATTTGAATTTTAATTCCAAACTATTGTTTACACCAAAAGTTATGAACGAACTGGCTTGCAAATTACCAACTGTATAAATACTTCTTTCAAATGGCGAAAAAGTAATAGCGGTTTGGTTTGGACCAACATTTTTCGTGATGAGATTATTCAATTTAGGAGTGTATCGGTAACCAATGGAAGGGGTTAGTAAATGACGTAATATTGGCTTCTTTTTACCAATGAACCTATAGTAGCTGTAGACCACCGTAGTGGCGTTAAGGTTGAAGTTCAACTCATTGGCGCCAAAGGCTCCTCTCAGGGTATCGGTTTGGCTTGTATTCGAAAAAGCGTTGTACGATTTATCAATCGATTGAAAGTTCTGCTTGTTTCCTAAACTTAGATTGGGCGAAATTTTTATCGTGTTTTTGAAAAGTCCCAAGGTGGTTTGGATGCCCATTGTTTGTTGTATGCCATTGAAAAACAATGAGCCAATCGCATTGACATCACCGCTGCTTAAAAGGCTATCACCAAAGGTGCTTTTGTTTTGTGCTTCAAAATTATAGGTAATACCAATGATTTGTACGGCCTTTCCGAAACTGCTTTTGGGGGACTTAATAAGGTTTTTAAAGGGAAAAATACGCGTTAAGTTCGCGGTGATTACCGGAGAAACTAAAGCTATTGATTTGGAAATCGAATTTTGACGAAGTGAAATTTTCATTCCCGTTGTTAAGGGTTTTCCTGGGAACAATCGATTAACGTTAACATCAGAGTTAAATGAATTCTTAAAATAATCGGGGTTAATGGGGTCTGGATTGTTTTTTGAAGTATTGTCCGAAATAAAATTAACGTTCGAATTGAACTGCCACAATGGATTCGATCGAGCTTGCTTGTTGTGGGTCCAAGTTAGCGTGAATTTGTTGTTCCGAGAATAATTAGGAAATCCATTGTTGAATTGCTGGAACCCGATGCCGATTTTACCAGTGTATCCATACCGCTTTGAATAGTCTAATTCATTGCGTAAACCCCAACTTCCTCGGCTGTAAATACTTGCATATACCGAGGTTTGTAGTCGGTCGTTGATAGGAATAAAATAGCCTAAATTTTGAATCCCAAAACCATAAGGAGAGGATGGAACCAATTCAGGAAATAAAAGGCCACGTGTGCGTTCTTTTTGTTGAGGAATGATGGCAAAAGGTAGTCCAATGGGGGTAGGGATTCCACTAATCCAAAGATTCATGCCCCCAGCAACGATTCTTTTTTCGGGAATTACAACGCCTCGCTTGAGTAAAAAATGATAATGAGGTTCCTCTTGATCACAGGTGGTAAGAATTCCTTTTTTTAAATGGATGTCTTCGTGGGGATACCTTTTGGCTTCCCCCATTTGAAAGAAAAGTTCCTGTTGCTTAATTTTTAACACTTCGATGTAGGCTTTTTTTGTTGCAGTATTCATGCGCATACTTCGGCATGTGAGGGTTTCGGTGGCGTCGCTAAATTCAGGGTATTCTACTTCCGCTCCTGAACCATCGATTCGGTAAATTGCTTCCACTTCATTGTGCAGAAAATCAAGGATAATGATTCCTGATTTAAGTTTCATGGATTGGGTTTCTACAAAGGCGCCACCGTAAAGAAAAGCTTTTTTTGATACGACATCGTAAAAACTTGAATCAACTGCTCCGTATCGAATCACCTCATCAATTTCCGTATTCGTTTCATAAACGGTATCAACCATTGGCGCTTGGCCATGCGTCATGCTTAACCTTATCAACAAACCAACGAAGAAAAAAAAACGTTTTGGCATTGAATTGGTAGATGCTGAATAATAATTTTGACTATGGCAATGCAAAGGATTACAAAACTATCAAAATTTGCTCGGATTTCTTTATTGGAGCTGGGCTATCTTTTTATGCTATGTGTTTGGGTAAGTTCTAGTGCTTACGGGCAGTCTAATTCGGGTAATTCACAATTAAAAACGGTCGTGATCGATGCAGGTCACGGCGGTAAGGATCCCGGTTGCCATGGAGGGTATTCCCACGAAAAGGACGTTTGTTTGTCCATGGCATTGAAACTTGGAAAATTAATCAAAGAAAAATATCCAAAGATTAACGTAAAATATACTCGAGAAACGGATGTTTTTATTGAACTCATTGAACGGGCTAATATTGCGAATCGCGCAAATGCTGATTTATTCATTTGTATTCATGCCAATGCAGGTAGCAATGTGGCATACGGGACAGAAACCTACGTTTTAGGATTGCATCGAACCGAATCCCAAAAGAAGGTAATGGAACGTGAAAACTCTATTATTTCGTTGGAAGACGATAAAGGAGCGAAATACAAGGACTTTGATTTAACTCCAGACGCCATGATTGCTATACAATTGCAGCAAAATGTGAACCTCAATAATGCCATAAAATTTGCAAGTGCCTTACAAAAGGAATTCAAATCTATCGGAAGGTATGATAGAGGGGTTAAACAGGCAGGTTTTCTAGTGCTGTATAAGACGTCAATGCCAAGTGTTCTTATCGAAACCGGTTTTTTAACCAATCCCAACGAAGAGTCCTTCATCGGCAAAACAGATGGTCAAGACAAAATGGCTAAAGCCATGTTTGAAGCCTTTGTTAAGTATAAAAAAGATTTTGAAGGAAAAGATGCCGAGGGTCATTCAGGTGGAGCCGAAACAGTTCATGTTGAGGATAACAAAACACCCGAAGAAAAAATCCCGGACAATGTTCCTTCACAAGAACTCTTTTTTTCCGTACAAATTGTTTCCTCAAATGAAGCGCTAGATCCATCTTCCGCTAAATTTAAGGGAGAAAAAGTGTATGAATATGTTCAAGATAAAATGTTCAAATATTATACGGGTATTTTCATGAAAGATCTCGAAGCCGCTAAAAAACATAAGGTTGCTATGCAAGAAAAGGGTTTTTCTAGCGCATTTGTTGTTGCGTTCTATCAAGGAGAACGCATTAGTATTGAAAAAGCTATTAAATTAGCGGAAAAATAAGATTTGAAAATCGGTAAGGAACTTAAGGTTGGATTAATAGCCGTTTTTGCCATAGTATTGTTGGTCGTTGGCATTAATTTTCTAAAAGGATATAGCCTATTTGGTGGGGACGATACGTATTATGCGTATTTCCCCAATTCAGCCTCTTTAATGGTTTCCAACGATGTCACCCTGAACGGGGTAGTGATTGGCAAAGTACTGGAAATTGACAATATCCCTCAAAACCCTATAAACCGCAGGGTAAGGATTAAATTTAGTATTAGTGACGATAACATCAAACTTCCCAAAGGTACTTTGGTAGAATTGGGCAACATTGATATAATAAAGAAAGGACTTATTATCAATTATCCAACAAAGGTTGGCAATAACTATTATTCGTCAGGTCAAGAAATCCCCGGCAAGATGACCGGTGATATGTTTTCCCAAGTAAAGCAATACGCCGATCCTATTTCTCATAAGATTCAGTTGCTGGTTCTGCATATCGACAGCCTTGTTAATTCAGTTTCCGGGGTTTTCAACAAGGACGGAACAGCGGATATCGTTTCCAGTATTCGTGAACTCAAACTCACCGTTAAGAGTATTGGTGAATTGGCTCAGGAAGCCAAGTTTTTTGTGGTTGAAGAGAAAATCAAGTTCGCTAAAATCATGGAGAATGTTGAAAATATTACTCTTAACTTGAAGAAAAGTAATGATGCCATTACAACGGTATTAGGTAATGCCAAGAAAATTACCGACGATCTTGTGAGTGCCGATTTTAAAGGAACCATTCTTGAAGCCCAAACCACCCTTAAAAAACTCAATTTTGCCTTAGAGGATATCAATCAAGGTAAAGGCACTTTTGGAAAATTGATCAAAGATGAAAAGTTGTATTCGGAGTTAATTGAAACCAACAATGAATTACAAGAACTCGTGGATGATCTTCAGGCGAATCCCCAACGATATCTTCATATTTCTGCCTTCGGTAGGAAAAATAAAGGGGTAGAACTAACCAACAAACAAGAACTTAAGTTAAAGCGAATTTTAGATTCTATTCCGGATTAATATGACTTTATCGGCACTTGTTTTTACCATATTTTCCTTCGGCTCTATTGGTTTATTCTCCTGGAAGATGAAATCCATCATCGCCCAAATAAAGTTGGGAAAAGCGATAAGTCGTTCGGACCGCAAGGCGGAACGCTGGAAAACTATGCTCTTGGTGGCTTTCGGTCAAAAAAAGATGTTCACTCGGCCCTTTGTGGCAATACTCCATTTTATTTTTTATGTCGCCTTCGTTATTACACAAATCGAATTAATTGAGGTTTTTATTGATGGTTTCTCTGGGGGGCATCGCTACTTTTTTCATGCCGGTCTTGGGAATTTTTACGTTTTGGTTATTAGTGCTATTGAATTACTTTCAATTCTTACGTTTATCGCAACACTTATATTTTTCGCTCGTCGGAATATCATCAAATTACCACGTTTTACAATGGCGGAATTAAAAGGTTGGCCGAGAAACGATGCGAACCTCATTCTTTTGTTTGAATTATTGCTTATTGGCTTTATTTTTTTAATGAATAGCGCCGATGAGGCTAGGCTAAACATCCTTTCGAATGATTCCTATTCTTTTGCCGTGAGTCAATTCATCGGACCTTTACTCGCAGATTCATTGGGCAATCTAGACACGCTTGAGGTTCTTTCAAAGATTGGTTGGTGGGGACATCTCATCATGGTTTTTATTTTTCTTAACTATTTACCTTACTCGAAACATTTGCATATTTTGTTTGCCTTCCCTAATACCTATTTTTCAAACCTCGATGCCAAAGGGAAGTTTTCCAACATGGAAAGTGTTGAGAACGAGGTTAAGTTGATGCTCGACCCTAATGCGGATCCTTATGCTGCGCCAGCAAAGGATGCTGCGCCTCAGCGTTTCGGTGCGAAAGATGTTCAAGACCTTACTTGGAAACAACTTTTGGAGGCCTACTCTTGCACAGAGTGTGGAAGATGCTCCTCCGTTTGTCCGGCCAATCAAACCGGTAAGTTGCTTTCTCCCCGAAAAATTATGATGGATACTCGGGACCGTTTAAGTGAGGTAGGAAATAACAAGATGAATCTTGAGGACGGTAAATCACTGTTGGGTGATTACATTACACCCGAGGAATTGTGGGCATGCACGAGTTGCAATGCCTGTGTACAAGAATGTCCGGTGAACATCGATCCTCTTTCCATCATTGTAGATCTGAGAAGGTTTTTAGTGATGGAAGAATCAAAAATTCCATCCGAATTAACAGGGATGCTCACGAATATTGAAAACAATGGTGCGCCTTGGCAGTTTTCCCCAGCGGATCGAATGAAATGGACCGAAGAAAATTAAACGAATGAATTTGCAAGTTCCAACCATGGCTGAAATGATGGCCTCCGGAGAAACCCCCGATGTTCTATTCTGGGTGGGGTGCTCTGGTAGCTTCGATGATCGAGCTAAAAAAATAACCAAAGCCATTGCTAAAATTCTTACGCACTGTAAGGTGAAGTTTGCCGTTTTGGGAACCGAAGAGTCTTGCACCGGTGATCCCGCACGAAGGGCGGGAAATGAATTCACCTTTCAAATGCAAGCCCAGATGAACATACAAGTGCTCAATGGTTACGAGGTTAAACGGATTGTAACGGGCTGTCCGCATTGCTTTAATACGCTCAAAAATGAATACCCTGAGTTGGGGGGAAATTACGAAGTGTTGCATCATACCCAATTAATTCAGGATTTAATCAATACAGGGAAACTTGCCTTAGAAGGAGGTACCGCATTTAAAGGAAAGAAAATTACATTCCACGATCCATGCTATCTTGGAAGAGCCAATGAGGTTTACGAGGCGCCAAGAGCATTAATTGAAAAGCTTGACGGTGAATTGGTGGAAATGAAGCGATGTAAAACCAATGGGCTTTGTTGTGGCGCAGGCGGTGCTCAGATGTTTAAGGAAGCAGAGAAAGGGAACAAAGAAATTAACATTGAGCGTACCGAAGATGTACTAGCGGCTAATGCGCAAATTGTTGCAACGGGATGTCCTTTTTGCAATACCATGATGACCGATGGGGTAAAAAACTTTAATAAAGAGGCAGAGATTCAGGTGCTAGATGTAGCCGAGTTAATTGCTCAAGCAGCAGACCTTTAAACCAATGTTATGGATTTAAGAACTTGGGTTTTTGTTGCTAATCGCAAACTTACCGACGTAGAAACAGCGCAAGTGGAAAATGCACTTCAGGATTTTGTGGCGACTTGGTCTTCGCACGGCATCCCCTTGAAAGCCTCTGCTTTTTGTTTTGAGCAGGCATCTATTGTGGTAGCAGCAGACGAGTTAGTTGCCAAAGCCTCGGGTTGTTCTATTGACAAAATCACGCATTTAGTTCGAGCATTAGGACAACAATTTAACGTTGACTTTTTTGACCGTTTTAACGTATTAATTAGGGAATCGGACGAGTGGGTAATTTCGACCTATAACTCCGCTTACCAAAGCGTTAGCATTCATTCAGGTATCCTGTCAATGGAAGAATTTCGTAACATCACGTATATTAAAAATTCATAACAATGAGAAAAGCAATTTTATTCGTTTTCGGCGCATGCCTGTGTTCGATGGCATTTGGACAAAATTATAAAACGGCTATTGGAATTAAAGGAGGATACCCAGGGTATGGATCTATTAGTGCAAAGCATTTTTTAGGCGATGTGAATGCGGTAGAACTTAATGTTGGAACTGGACTGTATGGATTAACTTTGCAAGGTTTGTACGAATGGAACCACCAACTCCCGACGAATGGGTTGAGCTGGTATCTCGGGGTAGGACCGAATTTGGGGCTGCAGTCGAGTCAATTGAATAACGGGAGCACGTTGTTTCTTTCTGGATCTGGACTGATTGGAATTGAATATACCTTTAACGGATTACCCATCAATTTAGCCCTAGACTCTGGACCTATTCTCCAGGTAATTCCGAATATTGGTTTGGGATGGGGCGGAGGCGTTGCCGTTCGTTATACGCTTAAGTAAGGAATTGTTAAAAATTTAAGTGTTGTCATTTTGAAGAAATAATTTCACGATATTTAGGTTAAAAAGTGCGATGGAATTTGTGTGGAAGAAACGTAAAAACGATCAGCTTGCAGCGATCGACAATTTAATCAAAGAGGTTAAGATTTCTCCTCTGGTCGCCTCACTGTTGGTCCGTAGAGGTATTACCACGTTTGATCAAGCGGAGTGTTTTTTTCGCCCAAAGATTTCCCAAATCAACGATCCCTTTGTGTTTCATCAGATGAACGAGGCGGTCGATACATTATCCCAAGCACTCGAAAAAAAGTATAAAATTCGGTTGTACGGAGATTACGATGTGGACGGTACCACCGCGGTTGCCATCATGATGAACGTGTTAGGTAACAAAACAGATCGATTGGATTACTACATCCCAGATCGATATACCGAAGGTTATGGCTTGAGTCAACAAGGGGTTGATGCCGCAATTAGCGACGGCGTGCAATTGTTCATTACCTTGGATTGTGGTATTCGATCCGTGGATTTGATTCAACAACTAAGAGACAAGGGAATTCAAGTAATAGTGTGCGATCACCATGAGCCGGGCCTTGAATTGCCTAACGCGATTTTGCTGGACCCTAAAATTCCTAGCGAGGGATATCCCTTTGATGGGCTTTCAGGTGCAGGTGTGGGCATGAAATTGTTAGAAGGACTTTACCAAAAGAATAATTGGCCTAACGATGAGTTATTGGCTCAGTGGGATTTATTGGCCTTAAGTATTGCTGCAGATATTGTCCCAGTAACCGACGAGAACCGTGTTTATGCTTTTCATGGCTTGAAAAGGTTGAACGACCATCCGAGGCTAGCCTTTAAAAAAATGCTAACGGCTGCGAACAAGAAATCGCCCTATGTCTTAAGCGATCTTGTCTTTGGGGTTGCACCTAGGATTAATGCCGCGGGTAGAATTCGCACCGGACGAACGGCCGTTGAATGCATGTTGGGCCTTTCAAATACCAACCTGGATGAGTTACTTAAGGCCATCGAAGAAGACAATGCCACACGAAAAAACCTGGATCAAAAAATTACCCAGCATGCGTTGGAATTGTTGGAAGCAGAAGACCCAACGCGCTCGGTGAACATTCTCTATGACGCTTCTTGGCATAAAGGAGTCGTTGGAATCGTTGCTTCTCGTTTAATGGAATCATCGCCACTTCCTACCATTGTTCTTACCGAAATAGACGGAATATTGACCGGATCTGCACGTACGGTTATGGGATTCGATATCCACGATGCACTCATATCGTGCGAGGAACTCTTGATTCAATTCGGTGGACATCAGCATGCAGCGGGATTGTCATTGAAGAAGGAGGATTTCGAGGAGTTTAAACGAAAGATGAATTCCCTTGCTGCAACCTATTTTGAAACCCATTCAAAGCAACCCGTATTGGCGTACGACGCGGAATTGGATTTTCATCAAATATTCGTCAACGAATCAACGTCAAACATACCTAAGTTAATGCGCATTTTGGAGCAATTTGAGCCCTTTGGTCCCGGCAACCCCAAGCCAGTATTTGTCTCGAGAGGAGTGTATGCTACCCATTGCCGATTATTAAAAGAATTGCACCTTAAATTGACTTTGCAACAACCTGGTTTTCCCTTCTCGCTTCAAGGAATTGCCTTTAATGCCGCAGAAAAAGAAGACTATTGCGCCGAGGGCTTATCCTTTAATGTAGCATACACCTTAGAAGTGAATGAATTCAACCATCAACGAACCCTTCAATTGATGGTTAAAGATATCAGCCCTTCTTGAATCACTTTTTTATCGGGGATATTGTTCCCTATCTTCGGCGCAGAAGGTGGTAGGAGAACAATCTGTTTCCCTCCTCGAGGAGGGTTCGCCTAGGCGAGAAGGTCTGATGACTCTAGTCGAGTATCAGACTCCGTCAGAGAGGATTACACTCATGTAGATATTTACTCGTAAGAGCAGGTGGCATTCACTAGAATTTTATTCACTCCGGGCAGCCCGTTTTTATTACTTTTTTATTCATGACTTTTTAGCCTATGTGAAACTACTTAGTCACAATTACGTAATGGCACTGAAACGATGAGGAAAAACACAGGGGTGTTCGCTTCTATCCGCTTTAATTAAGACTTTTGTCTAACCTAAACTTACTATTATGTTCTCTTTTTTCGATATTCCAACTTGGAATAAGGTTGTTCGACGAACCTACCGCAATTCTCAACCAATTGCTCTTTTTGCTAATTCTAATATTTCTTATCGCCAGTTAAGGTTACATTTGATTAATCTCTTTAATTTTTCCATTATGGCCAAAAAATTATTCCTTTTACTTGTATTAATTTTATCTTTTTCGACAAGCTATGCCCAAAAGGCTTCTGGGCGTCATCTTGAAGATGGATTATTTACCTTGAAAGCGGACGCACAATCAGCAACCATTTCAAAAGAAATCATAGATCTTCGTGATGAGTATTCGAAGACCTACCTCAATTCAGAAGGTGTTTATACGAAACAAAGCAGTGATTTCCCAATGCACTATCGTGGAAATGACGGCCAATGGTACACCTATGACAAACAAATGACTCTTGCAAAAACGGGAGTTTACACCATGGAGAAAACCGATGTTCC
>Ga0078894_10001817_pt1 | contig 16036 bp, 10 predicted proteins | sample LauGreSu1BDMLBSD_2_FD_67506 | JGI IMG/M metagenome (GOLD analysis project Ga0078894, IMG submission 67506) | Freshwater lake microbial communities from Lake Michigan, USA - Su13.BD.MLB.SD (version 4) (version 4) | ecosystem: Environmental > Aquatic > Freshwater > Lake | place: Lake Michigan... | reverse complement strand
CTTTGTTAATTTTATTAATGGGAATTATCAGACATTAAAACTGCCTTGGCTGCTAATCTTAATTATCTTCACAATTTAATTCTAATTTTTGTTGATGTCATTTAAATTTGCCCTTTTCGGCTGACTTCTTTTTAAGAAAATGTTGGGTTTATTAAAATCATCTTCAACCCATTACTGCTACAAAATTTGAGTACCTGGTTTGTAGTTGATTTGAACTACACTGTTGCTGTAAATGTCTTAATCCACTCTGACAATTTCGGGTCCACCCTTGTGAATTTGTTAAAATTTTTGCCAAATTTCTTTCCTTAAGGCTTTGTAATCTTAATTTAGAACTAATCCAGATCTAGGTATGGATTAAGTTGTTAATAACTCTTAATTAGTAATTGGTCCTGGAGGTAACACCCCTATTTTCGAGTTTGAAGATATTCTAATTTAGTCTCGATTCTTATACTTACTTGACACGTGATTAGAAACAAAAAACTTCCATCTCAGAAGCCAGTCACTAGATATCAAATACCACTGATCTTCTTCGTTTACTGAATCCGCTGCCCTTTCTTCCAGCTCTAGAATTTGTTGTTTCTCTATTTTTCTTCTTTTCTTTAGTAAGTCTAATTCAATTTGGGTGACTTGACCTGGATTACTCAACAAGTTTGGAAAAGTTTCTAAACTTCTTAAGGTCTTGCACTCTGGGCAGCTTAATTTTTTATTCTAAAGTGGGGTTTCACACTCTAAACAAAAGACCCAATTGTCTAATAACTCATCCTTGTTTGAAACAGAGCTTCCATCTGGCAAAATCAAATTTTGTGGTCTCAAAATAAACATTTTGCCAAGTAACTCTTCGATTTCTTGTTAAATTACTTCTTTACCAGTTGGAGTTGTAGTCAATTAAATATGTTAAAATTCGTTGGAATCGCTGACATTTTTACAGTTTACATCAAGCTCTTGTATAATTTCAGACATAAAGATTAATGTACTGTCATCCTGCCCATCGATAGAGGTCAATTAGGCCTCGTGATTTTCTATCTTCAGTACTTGATTTTCTAAGTCACTGCAAACCAATGCTACCCTTTGTTCCTGCTCGTTTAAACAGTATAGAACAGTTTGCTCTTGCTTATTTTTATACTCTTCAAAGACTTAGTCAAGTATTTAAAAGTGCTAAGTCAACGAATTTGCCGTGTCTTCTTTGTTTTGTTGATGTTAGGCTTAGAGGTACTAAATCGACCTGTGTAACTAAAATCTTTTATGCCTTAAAATTTTCCTAGTTGCATCTATTTTCTCTTTTATTTAACTGATGACCTACGGCAAGACTGTGAATTCATCGTTAACCAAACCTTTTAGTTTAATGCACTAGCTGCATAACAAATTCTAGCTACCGATGTCAACAGCAACCGTGTATTCATTGTGGTGAACTGCACATCTTTAAGGTAAGCTTTTATCTTCATCAGGCTTAATCTCTTAAGCTGGCTTTTTTTAGTCTTGTTTCATTTAGTTGTTGCGATTTTCGACTAAACTGATCAGTGTGAAATTCTTTATAAGCTTTTAGACGTCAGATCTCTATTTGAATCGGTGCTCTACCATACACTAAGGACACTGTATTGAGCCCCCGCGTTTTTGGTCTTTGTAAAGGTCTTAGACGCATGGCTCACAGTATGAATGTCCGCATGGCAGCATTTTAGGTATAAATTTTTGGCTATCCCAGTCGTTAAGACACACTCCACATTCCATTTAAGATTTAAAATTTTTAAATCAATAATCTTCATCTTATTCAACGTCTCTTTAGTCACGTTCTCTCACTTGTTGATCCTCAGCATTCATACTTACGCAATCTAGAGTTATAGCCTTAAGTATCTTGTCACGCATAATGTCAATGTTACTATAGTTTGGCAGCTCCAGATTAAAGAAGCAGGTATCAGCTTTTGGAAGCAGTATGTCTTAGTTAGGGTATTTCGACTTACTTGCAGGTTTGATCATGAACCTAACGTTATTTCTCTAAAAGTCGTCATCATTTGAAGGTAGTCTTTCTTAGCCCCAACAGAACTTAATAAACTTTTGCTTCTCATCTTCTCTCAGTCCAGCTAACATTTGCCAGAACATTTGTATGACAGGTGAGTCTTTGGTATAAAGATCGCTTCCGATTCCTCCGAATTTAGTATGTCTTTATAGCAAATCTAAGTCTATGTGATTCTTGCCACAGATCCATGTCTCAAGTTCCTTGCTAGTAACTATGTTGAATATGCTAGATGGAATAATCTTGCTAATCCCTCTTTTAATGGCAAGGCACTGTAAACGTGACTCTTGAAGTTTAGCCTTAATCGACTGTCTTACATATTCAACTCTTTCATCGTAGCTTACAAGCCCCTGTTTAAGCTCTACTTCTGTGCCATCACACAAGGTTGTAGTCCATGGTACCTCATTTTGTTTAAATTCCGCTTCTGAAACAGTCAACAGTCGATTCATTTTTTCCAAGAATTTCTTTTCTATTTCTACCAAATTGTCTAAAGTAATCTTTTGGCCTACTAATCTCTTCCAGACTATTTATGATAAATCAAGAATCATATTAGCGCCAGTTCTAATGCAAACACCCATCAAGATTCCTAAAAATTCGTAACTTCCAAGGTCTTAAGAGCTGACTTTTTAAGATTATAACACAAACCTATCTTTACCTATGTTTTCGTTCTCACGTTGATTCGCGCAAGGAGCAAGTAAATCCAGCAACTTTTGTAAAGCACCTCTTTCAAGTTTAGTGGGCTGCAATTCTTTCGAAATATCAGCAAAGAATTATCGATAAGGTCCAGCTTCTCCTACTACATGCTCATTCTTGAATACTATAGAAAAAGCTATGTGAGGTTCAGTACCAGCAGGTTTCTTAGGCCTGAGTTAAGCTAAATCCATTTCTGCTATTTAATCTTTGGCCATGTTAAACATGAAAGTTGGATCTTTATCTTTCTACTGGTCTTATGCTAATTTTAGCCTTTCAAAATATAATTTTGGAGCTCCGTCTCTGACAACAGTAGTTTTTTCCAAAATAAGGTATCTCAAGTCTGCTTTAACACAATTGAGACACAGATCTCTTGTCTAGCTCATAAGATTGGCAATACTCAATGGTAATACTTAACTTATTCCATTTATTATGTACTCTGCCTGATTTATGAATGGAACTGAAGGTACAAAACTTTCATTGAAGGACTTAAGCATTGCCCACATATACCTGATTTCAGCCTAAGACAAGTGCTCATTGAGCTCTGGTGGCATGTGCTCATCATTAAAGTATCCAACTGAAGATCCCTGATCTTTGATTAATGACAAGAAACGAAGCTGTTAAGGTTCCAAATCCATAACCACTTTTTGTTCATTACACATGCTGACCTCTATTAAAAGTTTGAGTTTTTCTAACAAAGTAACATTCCTTACTAAAGGATTTTAACATACTGCGTAAGGTAAATAAGCTTGAGTCAGCCACAAATCATAACCTTACGACTCGAATACTTTAAACAGAAGTCTGGTGTCTGCAATAGCCAAGTTAACGAACATGTCCATTAAGGCATCTAAATCCATCAAAGGCAAGGATTAGTTTGTCAATTCGAAGTCTTCAAGAAGTGGCTCATCTGTAGGAAGACTCAGACCTTTAATGGTGCGCCAATTATGATGAATCTAACTTATAACTTTTTTCGCTTGAGTTGTGAATTCAAAATTTTCTTAATTTTTATCCCTTAGTCTTGAGCTTAGAACCTCCTAAACTATAGAATTAGCCTGAGCAAACGCATCAGTACCGAACACTACAGGAATTTTGAACAGCACTTAACTCTGACTACCAAATATTTGATTTAGCCTCTGTTTCTCAAGCTCTTTTTCCTTCTTTTTCTTCTCTTGCTTAATTCTTTCTGCTTCGGCTTTGCGCATTTGCTGATGTGGTCTTAACTCTTCGATGGCACTTTACTCAAGAATCATGATAAAGTCCTAGTCTGGTGAAATCAAATTTGAAGGATCGATTCCTAAAATCTCGAATCTTTTTGCCCTGTCAGTTGGTAAATTATCAAAATCTATCCATTCTTCCTCATCTGACTTTTCATCTTCTTCTTAAATCTCATGTTTGATCTCTTCTACTTGACTTTTGTCCAAAATTTTTTATTTTTAATCGTTGATTACCAATTTTGAAAGTTTACGTGCAAGTTTTTTTAGCCATACTTATTTTTAGCATGCGACTTATTTTGGTTATTCCTCTTACTTTACTTCAAACAGTTAAGGATTAAGCTCCTTAAAAATTTGCATTATTACATCCATAGAAGGTTTAGGAGTTCCACAAATATCGCAACCTGGTGCCCCCAAGGAATTTTCAAATGTGCAACCTGGGCAGTTCCAAAAAGTGGGTTTAGGTTCTTCCTTAGGTTATTGAGTTTTAGTGGTGCTTTCTTCCTCGGAGCTATCCTGTTCATTCAAGTCTTCTTTAGTTTCTGACCAGCCATCTAATATCAAAACTAAGTGATTCTAACAGTAAACCAAATCAGTATTAATGTTAAGAATTCTTGCCTTGTTATTTATGACACATTAGATTACAGCTTCTTTGAGCCACTGATGTGTACAAGGAAGTCCTTCAACATTCATCACAATGATTGAATCCAGATGACTGTAATGTTTAAACTTTATCGTTTCAACTGGAAGGTTTACGAGATCACCTTTGAAGAAATGTAGGAAATGGGACACGCTTATAATTGGCTTTAGCCACTCAGGCAGCTAAATGTCTTCCAGTAAATCAGATGTACTTTTTATTTTTTGATTATTAAAAGGCACTACGAAAGCCATTAAGAATTCTACAGCATCTTGAATCCAAGCTGAGTGCAAAACGTCCCGTGAATTCATACTGTCACCGAGTTCTGTTATCAAATTCTGAATGAATTTCTTGGGAATAAAAGTTAAATCGAAATGGCTTCCTTAAGCCTTTGAGTTTACAACATTCCTCATTTTAGCAAGTAGTCTAGCTAAGAGTTTTAGAGCTACAGATTTCAAAATGTTTGGTGCCTGACTGTCTTCATAGAATTTTATCAACGATTTAATAAGACTTTCAAAAAGATTTACATCGTTCGCACGGCTACCAATTACTTCGGTCAGCCAACAAGCAATACTCCATTCTTTAGGAATGCTAAATGCGGTACATTCGAGCTTTGAATAATTATCTAAATACTTGATTTAATCATCCAAGGACATTAAAGCATTAGTTCCTGCTTTAAAGTAGCACCAAACCTTACCATGGTTGACTACAAGTGGTAGAACTTCTCGTTTTATTTCGTTTCCCGCTGAAAGTTCTGATATTAAGTTAACTTATTCTGAATCTGAAAAGAATTACGCCTTGCTCAAAGGTGCTAATTAAATTCCTGCTTTTTTAAAAATTATCAGTGTTCCGATAGAATTTTATCCTCGCTATGGCAGTAGTTCGTGGATTGGTAAAAGGATCTCTCTACCTTGATAGGTACACAACTAGCACATGTCAAAGGTTGCCCTGTTACTGGCTATAGTCTGAATGATAGTAGACCACATATCAACGCAGGTGTTGATGACATCTTCTGGATTTATTTATTTAGCTAATCTCTTCAAAATTTGATTTTGCTATAAATTCTGAGTCTGATTGTTCATTTGTTCTTACGCTATTTGCTCGTTAAGTTGTTCAAATAGCTAGCTAAGTGAAGGAACTTTTGTTTCATCATGTGATCGTCTGCTAGTGTTTTAGTCTAAATCAATTTCTTAGATCCAACCTGTTAAGCAGTTTTGGCTAAAAGTTTCCCAAACTGACCAACTAATAATTTCTTTCAATTACAAATCACTGACTAGCTTTTCATCACGTGTAATTTACATCAATGTCTTTCTTGCATAAAGTGACGCAACTTTTTTTCCAACTCGCTCAAACTCGGATAACAAGACTAATGAATCTTTACCAGCTGATTTGGGCGGGACTGGGTTATGCAATGACTTCAAATTTATTATAGGAATCCAAATGAGATTAGTCTACATTAAGTCGTGATCTATGTATTCAGCAAGAACTCCACCATTTTTAGCATCTACCATTCTAATTTAGCACAGGATTTCCTCCACTCCTAAACTTAACAGTTTGGTCAAAAATGGCAAATTATTTTGGCTCTCTTTAGAAACCGTAGCTAAAACGAACTAGCCGACAATACATTCATCGACGATCTTGGTGGTCCAGTCGTGATTCTCATCCATAAAAAACACACTAGGAGGTGTTCTTTGCTCCAGCATTCTCATTACATCCTCATAAGCACTAGCCTGGTCTCCTTTTCTAAGATAACCTCTTACCTGTCCAAAACCTAATTCAAATTCCCACTCTCTGTAATTGTCTTTGCAGAAATCTAAAGTTCCTGGGAATACATGTCTCTCCCAATGTTAAATTAATTTAAGATTAGCCTCAGCTTTAAGTGTATTAGGGCTTTGTTCTGGTAGTCCAGTCAAGTAACTATTCTGAATTGCGGTATAGTCTGAGTCCTTAATTTACGTCAAGTCTTAAACATTTTTTATGTCAGCAGCTAATTAAGGTAAACTGTTTCTAGGATTAATGAAGTTAGTGTCTTGATTTTGGTCCACTAGTTATTCCCAAGTTTGCATAAGCCCTGTTTCCCAATATTCAAGACTTTTATCTTCATCAAATTCGTTCTTTTCACATCTGCTAATGTTTACTAGAATAGGAATCAGCTTTTCAGGCTTGATAGTCCAAACCACATTGTTACTCGCCTTTAGAAGTAAAGTCAACAAAAACTTTTTCTCCTGTGCTTTTAAAATAGCTTACTGAAGCAAGTTTTGATCAACATCAAATTTGATCTGTTCGTGCTAACTTCTGACATTTTAAGGCACCACCTTGAGCAAGGCGAGTGATTCATCATCAACGATGACTGTAACATTTCGCTTGCCTTGTCCACTGTCAACAACTGTAGCTTTGCACCACTGCTTATTAACATTTACTTCCACACAGCTACCTGTTCTATAGCTAGAGACCCAACCTCCGATTACTCCAACGATTCCGTAGAACTTGTTCATATTTCCAACTGGCTGCTCTAAATAGTTCTTGACACATTTATCAAAAAAATTTGTGAGTATTTTTGGACTCAATTATCTACAAAATTTAACAAGTTCTGTGATGATAGAGCTGATACTTGAGCCAAATTTAATTGAGCTGCAAAAAGCCTCTATGACCGGGCCGGTTCTTTAAGTTTTGCTACTCTATAAGATGTCTTTTAATTTAGATTACGAATTCAAGTCTTTTTCTAAATGTCTATAAAGCTTTTACTCTATAAGATTAGCACTGAATTTCTTTGTAGCCACAGCAACTTTTGCTTTTGGTAAGGCTGCGGTAACTTTACCTGAATAAGGAGATGCTTCCTTAGAAAACTAAATTACTTTCGCAGGGGTAATGGGAAAGAGATCTTTCATAGTCATTTTTACGCAAGCTAATGGTCTATTGTAACTTGACTCCTCAGTATATGGATTCAAAGGTATCGGCTCCAACTCACCGTTGTATGCTCTTTCAAGCAATTCACAGAGCTCACTTGCTATTTTTTGGGGCAAAGGTCCTGCGATGGGGTAGCTGTGACGTTAGTACAAGTAGCATGAAATCGTAATAGCCTCTCTAATCACCTCTCTTAAAGTTATGTTGTGATTGTACTCCTTTAGTCGTCGTTGCTTCAAATCATCTGGGTCTTCAGAAGTTGGATATTTATTTAGCTGCTTCCATTAGCTGTCAATTTCTTACATAACTTTTTCTAATGCAAATATTTTGATTTTGGATTGCTCAACTGACTATTTTTAATTAGAAGGTTTTGCAGAAACCTTTTTTCCAACAACTCTTTTTTGTACGGCTTACATATGATCAAGTTGTTCCTGTCTGTTCAATTCCTTAGCAAGTTTCGCCTCTCTTTTTTACAATTCTTAAAGAGAGCCCATAAATATATCTTCACCTGGTTGCGAAGATTATATCTGTTTTATAATCACCTACATCTTATCCATAACTTGTGAATTTTCAATCAGACTCTTCGCCATAAGATCATCTTCGAGCATTATCTAATGCAGATCCTCTAAAACATTCGCTTGTTCAGAAGGATTTAATCCTAATTCAACTAACTATTACGCCATGGAACTACTAACAACGCCTTAGTCTAATCCGTCTAAAATGCTATTAATTCCCTCAGCAACCTCTCCGCTATTGTTAGAATCAGTTTGCCAATCTTTGTCTTCTTCTTTCTCATCCTCTTCTTTGGCTTCTAACTTTACTTCTTCTTTTTTCTCTTCCTTAGCCTCTTGTTTGATATCCTCCTTAACCTCTTTTTTAACTTCTTCCTTGTTGTCTTCAACTTTCTTTTTCTTCTACAAAGTGATTCTTTACAGGTCTACATGTTTAGAATTGTGAACTGGGTATTTTTGCTCCCAATGCCATAATGCTGTAAGAAGGAACACGAAGTCTTCTTCTTAAGGAATATTGATATTAGCGAGAACATAATATAACTTTTATTTTTCTTTGACCTAATCATCCACTTTCTTTTCGTCATCTTCGCTTTCCTCCATCAGCAGGCTTTGCTGAAAACAAATTATTTTCTCACCAATACTTTTTATTACGGCAGAACTAAACCCATCGTCTTTCATACCTCCTTTTAAAACTTGTTTGTGGAGTAACTTAGCACATCTTATAGATTAGCGCACTACAGCTGGAACTTCTTTAGAACTTGTGATGATCTTGGTGAGTAATTGCATGCATTCTGCTACTTTTGCACTTCCTGGTAGCAAAAATGATCCTTCACCACGCGCACTACTAATTCTAACGACTTCTGACAATAACTTAAGAAGTTGCATAGCATCATCTCCTTTTTGAGTTTTTCTTGATTTCAAACTTTACACTACTGTTTCAAGCAGCATTTCCTGTAGTATTCTCTAGGTTTCAGATTTAATTGAATCAGATTGTCTTATAAACATATTCAAAACCAGTTTTGACAACCACAAAAACTACGGACATTACTTGACATGTACCTTAGGCGATTGTACTAAAATTTTTACGACCCCATTCAAAAATGCTTTTATTTAATCTATACCTAGATTATTTTGGCTTGTAATCTTTTTGTCTTGTCTTAAAGACTCAAGAACATATTCTTTGGTATAAACATTATTCAGTAGCACTCTCAAATCGTTTAGACTTAAAAGGAGAGTTTACACTTTCACTTGATAGTCTTGCTATTCCTCAGATTTCTTTTTCGGCTCCTCAAACTCAATACATTTAACACTCAGGATCATTAATTGCTAAACTAACTATCTAGAAATTGCATTCAAAAGTTTGGTCATAGTCTCACCACAAGTTTCTACATCCCACAGCACTGATTGTTTCAAACACACTGCTTTGGTACCGAGCAAGAGTTTAGCGTGTGAATCACCACAAAATTAGAATAATTTTTCTTAAAATTCTAGCCCTTTAAATCTAAAAGCAGCCCTGTATTTTTAGTCTTTCATTTGTTGTCTTAGATTTTCGGCATTTTAAAGACTAGACATTTTTGCAAAAGAAACCACGCCTTGTAAAGGAGAGGCAAAACACGAGAACAAATCATCATCGAACTCTTAATCTTTTTTGGACCAAAGTCGCCACTTACGATAGCTGTCGATCCATTCTGCATATTCGGCTGACATTTTTCTAGCTTTTACAGCATTAGTTACTTGTTTTTGCAATTATGAAGCATCTGCACTTAGGTTTTTGAAACTTTAGGGCAGTTGATTTGGCACAGACTTTGTTCTTGTAACCTCTATAGGCTACAGGTCATTGTCAAAGTCTGAGCCAGAACTTTCACCACCAGGTTAACCAGAAAGCATTGATTCTAAGTTTTGCTTAAAGCTATGAACTGACTAAAGATCTTCTTAAAGATCCTCAACAATTGTTGGCATTCTCTTTGAGTTAGACCTTAGGACTTTACCACTAATCTTAGTAACTTCTTGGCTAAATGTTGTACTGGGTTTTACCTCAAAAAGAAGTTGTATTCTTTGCTTTACATCTTGTGCAACTTCTTCTGGTGGACTTCCTAATTAAAGCTCCTTGACATCTAGTACTAATGGTATTTTACTGTCAAAATCTTCACTGTCAAAGTCTATAAGAGGTGAAATCCTTGACTTGACATTCTTAAATATCACACACAATGTCTCAGCAATGTCATTTGTGTTTATTTGCAGATTAAAGTACATGCAAAGGTGTAGTAGCTTTTAAAGATTGTTCTCGTCTTAGTAAGTACTCAAAAAGTCTTAATAAGCTTTTGATTTTATTTTATCTTTCAACTATATTATTTCGTGATTGGAAACCTAAAGGAATTTGGGCTTTTCGGGTGTTTTAGCCAAGTTCGTTTCCTCCACTTTTTATTCCTCCGGCTATTTCTTTGACGACAACGACTTAATTATTTTTGGTTTCGAATCAGTCAATTTCACTATATTTGCTCTCTTCTTTCCAGGTGTTTTGGCTTTAGTAGTGGCAACTTACGCAATTACTTGGGGCTTTATTACTTCCGTTTTAGATTATTTTACTTGTTCCTCCAAGTTAAGTCTAATTAAAGCTTCTTCGGCAGCCATTGTTTCATTTTCCACGATTTCATTATGTCTCTGAGTAATAACACTGCTAGCTCTTTCAAGAAAATCTTCAACAATCATCTAAAACTCATTTTAACCTTAGAGTCTGTTCAACATCCAATTAAGCACAGAATTTACTTGTTTGGCGATCAAATTGAATTCTTCGTTGAGCTAGGTAGCTGCTTCTTCATCAACATCACCGTTACGGCAAGAAGCCAAATACTTCTGGACATCACTGAGTGATTCACTGTGATATAGCATGCAAACAATCAGATACCTTTCTACCTCTAGCCACATGTCTTTGTGTTTGTTGAAGGTCCGTTTCATCATAAACTGCTTAAGAAGAATCGGATATTAGACTTTAGTCCTTACTTATGTCACTACATCTTAGATAAGTTAGGAATCTAACAGATTTATTACTTCTTATGGCCAGGTTTAAATGCACGGCTCGAATTTTATTTGTTTATGCTGCTTTTTTGACTCTTGTTTAACTTCGCCAATTTTTTAAAGGCTGAAAATCTCAGTACTCAGAGCCTGCTAACGAAAAGGATCATGCAATTACTTGGCCTACCTGCTCACAGTACCTTACATTTTACCTTGTCTAATTGTACCAAAAAAGTACATCGGTGGATGATTTTGGTAACTTTGTTGGTAAGTAATTTCTTAATTGAAAACTTGGTTCTGACAATTACCTAAAATCGTAAACTTGCCCAAAAGATCTTATCCTTTACCAGTAACTATGTCTTAATCGAATTACAGATTGACCTCATAAGTCTGTCTCTTGCCATTTGCGTCCCTAAATCCTTGCCAGATTTCTTTCTAATCGTCAACCTTTTTTTCGACTTGTTAAACTTACTCGAAACCTGCTTTGATGATCTGATCTACATCTACAATTCCTTCAAGATTTTACATTCTAAGACCTCCTTTTAACAAATGCCAATTCAAAACTTTAATAATGTCCTATTAGTCACTCCTTTGGCCAATAAATTACGCCTAAGTCAAAATTTGTGCCATTTTACTAGCCATTTGCACAATTTGATTGTAAGTATGGCTGTGGCCTGTCGATGTTCCGTAAATAGATTTGATGGAACATTTGAACCCCCAACGTGATGCTACTTCGTCCCTACAGACACTGTTAGAATTTTACAGACCACCCCTTCCTCTACCTTCTCGGCCCCTCATTTAGACGTTTCTGCCAGCTCTAGGTGCTGCACTTTTGAATTCAAGTTCTATTTACTTTCCGATTACAACGTAAGTTGCATTTGGCTATATCTTCCCCTCTATTCTAAATCTAGTACCAACAAATTCATTCAAATTTTAATGCGTTTCGATTGACTTTATCAGCACAAAATCTGATTAAGAGTCAAAACAAGTTTTGCGATCGAATTCAATTACGTAGCCTATAGCATTTGGATCATTAATTTTCTTTTTAAACAAGTTTGTGATGTCTGTCTTCGGGTATGGGTGAGCTGATTCCCAATATTGTACACTAGTTTAGTCAGTTCCTTCTCCCAACGTCATTACATTGGTGTTTTGCCTTGGTAAGTTGCTAATTATACTGAGTAACTTTGGTAAGCATTAGTAAATCACTTTTGACTCTAAATCAGTGCCAAAACATCTGCTAACACTACTTAAAACAACTGAAATCAAAGGTTCTTAAGGATAAATTACAAGAATTTCCAAGGCTTCTAGTAGCAAATTTATGTTTTGATTAGTTTAGTAGTTTATTTAATGCAATGCCTGCCCAATAAAATGAGTGAATACTTCAAAGTATTAACTGTTTTGTAGATTCTTCTTGAAGTATTGCATAATATCCTACTGCTGCTGAGCTAGCCATCGTTGAGCTTACTCGACAGTTGTATTGCATAAATAGTTGTTTAGATATTTTTCAACTATCTCTTTTTGCATCAGTACAAAATTTGGAACTGCAAAATATTGTTAAGTAATTCTTTTTGTGCCTCTTCCAAGTATTTTTTACCAATGTATGAGCTCTAGTGGTATTTCATTTAGATTAGTTAAGCTGACTTTGAAAGCTGAGAAATTGCTTTAATTGTCCCTGAATACTGGCACGACATCATGATATGGTTTTGGGGGATTAGCATCTACTTTAAAATCTATCAGGTCTTGTTTATTGATTAGCATAACATAAGGAGTTACTTTCCTTTAGTTTATTATCTCGAGATCGTAAAATGAAGCTTACAGGCAGAATCTCTAACGAAGCATTTCAATCCCACTGATTGATTGATTCTCATCCAGAAGAGATTTTCCATTTTCATTTTGGTTTCTAACAACAGCTTCAACTATTTTAAACTAATTTTAGGCAGTGGTACTAAAAAGGTACCAGCCAACTACAAGAATGCGTTTGCAAACTTGGTCGTCAGAATTCGCTAGAGTTTTCTATAGTAATCGATCTACGAGGTCAGGTTTTTCGTAATTTGAAAGCCAGCTAGCATGGGTCACCCACTACAACAAAAGTTTCCATACGAAATCTTTCTTAGCGTAAATTTCTAGTAGTTCCAATAGATGACCCAAAGCTGTAGTCGTCCCTGTCGTACAATAAGCAAAAATCTTAGCATTTTCTCTTGGTATGCATACTTGCTGCTGTAATTAAACATACTCACTAGTTTGCTCCTGTTATTTTACTCGTTCAAAAAGGAGTGACTCTTCAAACATTCTACGATCTTTATCGTCCATTTTCCGTTGCAGAATTTAATGAATGTGAGATTCTTCTGGCTTAATCTCTTTATTGGGCAGTTTTCGAATTTTTGCTAGTTTTTACTTGTAAGCACTGATTTTTTCAGCACTAAGTGTTGTAAGTCCAAGGCGATTTAATTGATCTTCCTGCTCTTTAAGCAGGCTAATTTTGAGTCTTTTGTTTATACGCTTGATTTAATTCTTTTGTTTATCATCTTGATTATTACTGTTGTATAGCTGGGCAACGGCAACATCATAATTCTATGACCAATTATTCCAACGCCATGGCATTCTGAACCTGGCGTTGTTACATTGCTACAAAATTTTCAAAGCCTGATCGATGAAATCACTTAAGGTTTGAGTAGGTTGAATTGAAATTGAAGTCTTTTCGTGTTAAAGATCTGCAGCACTTACTATAACTCTTTAATGTTGTTAGAGGCAATAGTATCTATTTTGCAAGGGACAATAAGTCAGGCTAGACAAGCCACTGTAGTCGATCGTTTTTATGGTTTTAATCAACGTGCCTTGTAATTATATTTACTCGAACAGTTGTTGCTCTGAAATGTAGTCAGTAGTATCTTGTTCTTTTGCTTGAAGCTATGCCTAAGTCATAAAATTCCATTCCTATCCATCCCAGAAGTATTACCATTAGCCATTTAAAAGCTGCGCCTGCTCTCTTTTTAATTAAGGCAAATCGTCAGAAAACGGACTGTGTGAGCTTTTGACAATTTCAGAGTTTTACAAAGTCTTTACTTTACTTTGATCTGTGCTAAAAATCTAAACGTACTAAACATCTGAATTTTGATTCCATGAGTGATAAGTGACTTGATCTTGATTAATCGTCCATCTTCCTGTCATAATTGCACTACATTAAAGCGTTGAATCGTCTTTGATCCGCAAGTGTTCAGGACCATTAGGTGGATTGACCCAAGATGATGGCATTAAGTCACTCAAAACTTCAGACTGGCACAACAAAGTTGAATTGCTTCTAATTATTTGTTGATTTACGGGCTTATCTTCTTCGTTTACGAGCCAGTTTGCAGCCCTTTCAATGTCTGTTCCATTATATTTAAGAGCTCTTGCGCAATCATGAAGCTAGAAATAACCACTAAATGCAGTGTACATCTCGTTAACCAAAGCATCGGTAATCAATTCAGAGTAAGGCTTGTTCGCGAATTCCAGCTGAGTTTGTTCCCTGTTTACAATAGGATATTTATGAAGGTAAAATTCAACTAACATGACTTCTTCATAATTGACGAGGGCCATTTGAGCGACTTCAACAGGGGGAGCAGGATCTCCTTTTCTCTTAGGGGGCTGTTTTTCGTTCTTAGCTCTTCGTAATAGTTCAGCCTTAACTTCTGTTGGATCTAGCTTTTTCTCTTATGCTTTTTTTGTCTGCAGTAAATCGTATTAAGTTTTTAAGTCAGGCTTAACAGCTCTAGTTTTTTTGACAGTGTGAGCACAAATTATGTATAGATTTTCAGAGTCCGCAATCAGAGGATAATTTCTATTAAGCTATTCAAACTAGCTAGTTTAAATGCCTTACAGATCGGCTATGAACAATTTCACTTCAGATACTCTTTACAAAGTCTCAGTGTCGTAAACGTGGATATTGCCAAAAGGTTCTGCAGCCCTTTTCAAGTAAAGCTTGCCCTAACAATAAACCCAGGTGATCTCTCCTTCTCTGTCAGCATTTGTTACATTAAGGTAAATTTTACCCGCAATAGTGTCATTTTAGCCAGACCCTATCTTTAGCAGGCAACCTCTTGAGCTTACGCCGACTGCTACATACAGATATGTGCCGTCAGAAGTCAAGCTCGTGTTAGTGTCATTTTGTCCTGGTCCAGCTAAGGTTTGCATAGAGCCAATACCAAAGACTCTGGAAATGTTGGTTCTTCTCAAGGCATGCTCATATGGTTGATTATTGGCCGTTTGAGTCACTTGCTAGAAATATGAATGGAGTTAATCTTTAGCAAGCTCAAAAGCTTGTTGAGCACTTTTAGTGTTTGCATTTTAAAAGTCTATGATAATTATCAAAACTTGGAGTATTAGGTCCTGATTTCCTGATTAAACAGAAATACCGACCAAGCTTTTCAAAATCTCGCTTTAAAGAATGGTAAGATTTTGCGAAGTAGGCTAGTTGCAGCTGCTTATTAGAAGATTTTTTGCACCAGAAAAGAATTCTTGGCCTCCATTTAAGGTATCGAATGGTTCAGCCCAAAGGGACAAAGGTTCTAACAATTGAAGTTTACTGTTCAAGGGCTAAGCCTAATCTGCAGAGCTCCAGGTCTCGACTTTTGAGCTAGTGCCCGGTAAAGAATTAAAGATCCAAGGTCTGTTTACAAAATCTATGCCAGGACACTCACTTTCATCGACAGTAGGTGTAGCGTCTTCTCTTGAATCGATTTAATTGGCTATTATTTGGGATAAAACTTGCATCTCTCTTCTGTAGTAACTTTCAACTGCTGAATTCATGCTTTCACAAAGTTCTTAAATGCTTACTTCCCATTGTGCTTAGTTTTCGCGCTTTAATTTCTCAAAGCGTGGGTCTTCTGTATCCACGATACCACTTAGTCTTTCCACTAAGTCTTTCTTCTTGCTCAAGGTGGTCAAATCAGAAGATTAGGTTTGTCTATCTTAATTGCTGCGTACTTCATAGGATTTCCAGAAGGCCCAGTTGGGCTCCTGCGAAACTAGTTCTTAGGAAAACACGCTTAAATTTTCAGATCGTTAAAGTAGGTTCATATTAACC
>Ga0078894_10001816_pt1 | contig 16040 bp, 13 predicted proteins | sample LauGreSu1BDMLBSD_2_FD_67506 | JGI IMG/M metagenome (GOLD analysis project Ga0078894, IMG submission 67506) | Freshwater lake microbial communities from Lake Michigan, USA - Su13.BD.MLB.SD (version 4) (version 4) | ecosystem: Environmental > Aquatic > Freshwater > Lake | place: Lake Michigan... | reverse complement strand
TCTGTCATTACTTCTTTAACTAATTCCTTCAATCTTTCTTTAGTGATTTTCATATTTTCCTTTTTGTTTGGTAGACCTTTATGTGATGTAGATGCGTAATCTTTAGCATCTTTTTTAGTCATAGAATCTGCTGCTTTTTCAACTTCTTTAGATGGTGCTTCCATGTCTCCTTTTTGTACTGCATGTACCATACCCATAAATCGTTGTTGTGCTTTAGATTTTGCCGGCATATTATAAAGTTCTAATTTTTTCTGAAAGATTCATTAATCTCTCTTTTATTTTATGTAAACTTTTGTGTGTTCTTTTATAGTAATCATCCTTTGTAACACCATTCTCAGTCTTTAACTTAGAATACCAATTAACGAATTTTTCAACTTCTCCTAATTGTTGTTTAATAGATGTTATACCTTTACCTATTTTAGCTTTTGCAGAACCATCTTCTTTTTTTAATGCCACCCAACGATTTTCAGCCATCATCATACTACTAACATCCGCAATCTCCCCACCGGGGTTCTTTTTAGCTGCCGTTGGTTTCATTGGTAATGCTTCGTCTCTACTAGCAGGAATATCACCCAATGCCCAATCTTTTTCACCTTCCTCTAAGTTATCAACAACAGTTCCACCAGTTACACTAGCCAATCTATTATTTTTCTTTTTTGTTTGACCAGGTTTTGCAAATGCAGCCGGAGTATCATATCCAGCAACAGCACCAGTTCCAGTCATTTCTTCCAATTCTTTTTCAGATTGGATTTCTTTAACCACCTGTCTAATTATTTCTTTTAGTCTAGCTTCCATTATTTTAATTTGGATTTTAATTCTTTAATTAACTCATAAGAAAGCATAATAGATGAAACCTGGCCATCAGTTACCGATTTACCCATTTTCATTTTTTCTAAAACAGAAATAGTTTCAGATAGTTTAATTGTAGTAACTCTATCTTCTACTTTAGATTTTATAGATTTAAGTTCTGCTACTATTTTTGGTAATTCAGTTCCAACGTAATCTTTAAATTTAGTTGTATTTGTTATATTATTTATATATTCTTTTAATAAATTCTTTTGAGAATCATCTAAATTTGTATATTTTTTATTAAAAGTTTCTACTAAGATTTTATAAGTAAGTAATCTTAGGTCTTTGTCTTGTTGTTTATAAGTTTCAATCAACTTTTTATCTTCAGTTGGTTTTGCTAGTTGAGAGGGCTTTGATGTAATGTTTTCAATTAAAGTAATTTTAGAATTAAAAATATCTTTAATATCATATGAGTTTTCTCTTTTAGATTCAAATACTTTATATATAGATGCCAATACTTTATAATTGGTTATAGGAGATGATAAGAATTGTTCAATATCAAATTTAGCAGAAACCTCTTTTATAAGATTAAATTTCTCTTTGGATAATTTTAATTGGTTTAACTTGGTATGTGCATCACATACAGTCTCTACCAATCTATCGGCTTTAGTTTCGGAGCTATACTTTTCCTTTAACAATATATCGTATAGACGTAATTCTTTGTTTAACTCTGTGTTTGGTGCAAAGAATTCCCTTACAATATTTTTAGCGTTTTCAGTCTTATCGCCATTTAGAACTTCTAATGTTATTTGTCTTACTAATAATTCAAATAACACCCCAGTGTTCTTAAACTTGGAATGTTTAATTTTTTTCATTTAATTACCCTATATTTAATCTTCCTTATAAACTAACACATATAAATATAAACAAATTTTTCTTTATTAAATTTTAGTGTCATCTAATAGGTTTTTTTCATCTAACATACCGGATTTTTCGCTCAAAATCTTCTTTTTTGCTGAAATTCCGTTGATATATTCTCTTGCTAACTTTTTAGCGTTCGCATTTAAGTTCCTGTCATCTCTCTTTCTCTCCTTATGATTCTCCTTATCTCCTAATGGGTCTCTACCATATGGATGCTTATCTTTACCATAAGTATTTCCCTCTTTTGGCCTACCTACACCTCTATTTAATTCGATTTCAGTTTTAAGTTTACCAATTTCTTCCTCTACATTTTGTGGTTGTGGTGGATTTGCTGGGTCTTGTCCTTGCTGTTCAATCGATGTGTGTCTAAATCTATCTTTAAGGTCTAAGATTACTTTTGCTCTCTCAATATCAACTTCATCTTGCGATAAACCAAAAATATTGTGGTAAGACCAATCGGATGATAACATATTAAGTGCTTTAGCATCGGATGCCAATCTTACCTTTTCACTCCACAAATTAACTTTTTCTTGCTCATAGATTGTAGAAGCGTTAGTTAGGGTTAATTCGAAGTTTGTCATTTCCGAATCATCAATACCCTGTGATGCTAGGTGTACAATTGCTATTTTAGTTAATTCACTAACCACAGTTCTTTGAATTCTTTCGATTGTTCTAGCAAAACGAACATCTTCTGCAGCTAATGTAGCTTTACCATTAACGTTCTCATCATATGATAAGTAAGCCTTTGGAACTCTTAATGCTGCAAATAATTTACCTCTTAAGTATTCAATATCCTCAATAGCCGCATATTCTAAACCTTGTAGGTTTTCAATATTTGTACCACTATCACTACCACGAACAGGTAAGAAAAAATCTTCAGTAAGGTTTTGTATGTTGTATTTTAAGTTGTAATCACCAGTATCTTTATTAACAAATGGAGTTTTCTTCATTTTGTTAATAATCTTTTGCATGTAGTTATCAACTTCTACCGGTGGAATGTTACCAATATCAATTTTAAATATTCTCTTTTCAGGTGCTCGCATAATACGATGGATTAACATCGCATCTTCCATAAGTGATAATTGCTTCCAAATTCTTCTAGCACCCTCTACCATTGATTTACCATAAGGTAAGAAATTTGTATCAGATAACATTCTGAAGTGAGCCATTTCATATTGCTCATACTCTTTCTTACCAAATCTATCCATCTCTACCTTATATTTAACGTAGTTTTGGTTGTTAGGGTCAGTACCTTCCAATCTCTCAACATTATAAATTGAGTGTGGCATACAATTGATAACCCCTTTACCTTCTGCAATTTCTAATGCTAAGAAAGCATCACCATATTTTACTAGGTTTCTAACCCAAGGCCATAGATTGAATTCTATATTTAAAACATCATAAAATAAGTTATGTAATAATTCTCTTACATTTTCATTTGTAGATTTAATCTGAATTACATCACCATATTCGTTCTTTGTAGTAGATTCATCCGCATATATATCTAATGCAGATGATATAATTGGGTCACTATCCATAGCATCATAATCTCTAAAAAGTTCTCTACGAACTTGATGATATGCCATTGATTGTGCACCCTGACTAGTTTCATAGTAAGACCTTTGTAGCTTAGTATATCTATCTCTAAGATTTACAAAGTTTGTATTATACTGACGGTCTTCGGTATCTACAACTTTTCGTTTACCATCTTTATCAACCGTTACAATCGCATTGGTTGAAAATAGTTTTTTAAGTCTACCAAAGAAATTCCTATCGTCTATTTGTTGTTCTTCTGCCATAATTTATTTTACCATTTTCTACAGCTCCAGTAGTTTGCTTTTGTTCTTGGACCGGGATTATCACAATTCATTCTAGCTCTAAATGATTTTCTAGCAGCTGGATTTGATTTTCTAATCTTCATTCCTTTTTGTCCAAAGTTTACTTTAATTACCTTGCCTGTTTTTGGATTCTTAACATATACCTTAAATTTCTTAACATCACCCTGCATTGGTTTACCCAATTTTACTTCTCTACCCTGATATTCTGCTTCGAATACACAAGGACAATTAGCTTCAGTTAGTTCGTTTGAGTATGATTTTAAAAAGTTAATAAAATCATCCATATCTTCTTGCTCAACATCCAATTCATCATAATCATCAATTGGATTATCTTGCGGAGTATCCCCCATAGAATATGCATTATCTACATATTCATCTTCATTTAGGATATTTGTTAATCTAATCATAGAATTTGTATTTTGACATTATATAACATAAATATGGTAATTTATCAAAACCCTACAACCATTGAGTTAAATCTTCCATACTATCCCCAATTTGCATCTTCCATGGATTATCTTCCATATTACTACCACCATATACACCGGAGTGTTGCATGTTTGATGATATACCACCCATAGCCCTTTTAGTTAAATCAATACCTTCTTGCTTTAAACGAAGTGCGGTATCTCTAACCCACAATCCAATACAAAATGCCATTACCAAGTCATCATTATAACTTTTCATAGCTTCCGCTCTACCATTGTTAAATATAAAAGTAAATAACTCATCTATTAAACGATTAGAACGAACAGTCACTGCTTTTTCTCTAAAGTATTCATCTAACTTAGAAATAATAAGGGGTCTAGTCTTAGATGTAGTAGAAAATCCAGCTACCATTTGTCTTTCATCAGTTCGGTATTTGTTTCTCATTTGGTGTTCAATATCTACATATTTTAAATCCTTACTCATATAGAATAGGTTTTTATATTGTCTATCTATTACTTGCTGAATACAAGCCCAACCAATGTTTGCGTTCTCTATTACAAGAAGTGCATCGTTATATTGTGTAGATAATTCAACTAAGAAGTTTCCAAAATCTTTTGTATCAACCTTACCTTTATATTCGGCAACTTGTGTACAAGTGTTTATTTCCATAACATGAGCTGCGGAGTAATCCGAACCATCTCCTCTAGCTACGTCCGCAATAACCATATAAGAACCATTTGCAGTTGGGTATTCCCATCTCCATAAGTTACCATCAAACCCAGTTTTTTCCAATGGGTCTTGGCAAAATGATTCTTTATAGAACATTAATAGTTCAGGTTCAATTACGGTATCACCAGAAGATACAAAATCACAATCACACTCTTGTGCTGCTTTCTTTGTTCCTAATAGTTTTTCTTGTTCATCTCGCCAATCTTGTCCTCTTTCAGGATGTACCGTCCAATGTAATCGTATTGTGTTGAATGGATTTGTACCTTCATCTGCACTTAACCAAGTTTTATGAAACCAATTACCCACACCATTTGGAGTAGAAAGTGCGATACAAGCCCCACCCGTTGAAAGTGTTGATTGTGCAGATGTCCAAATCTCATCAATATCACCAATGAATGCGGCCTCATCAAATATAAGAAGTGATAATGCTTCCGAACGTCCTGCATCAGGAGATGAAGCAATAGCCTTAATTTGAGAACCATTTTGTAGTTTAAGTGAAAGTTTGTTATCTTCCAAAGAACCCCCTTTAAGCCAACCTGGAAGCAATTCATGCATCACTCTTACCTTTGTTACTAAGTTCTTTGCTACATCTTGCTTTGTTGCAATAACCAATACGTTAAAATCTGAATTGAATATCATTCTCCAAAGTGCATATCCAGCAGATAGAGTTGAAATACCAGTTTGACGTGATTTCAATACTATATTAAATCTATTATCTTTGAATTGTGTTAGGGTCTTTTCCTGAAATGGGAAAAGGTGAAAAGGTATCTTACCCCTCACCGGATGCTGAATCATACAATATTTTTTCATAAAGTGAATAGGGTCTACCGCACACTTTTTGTATTCTTCTGCTACTATCTCTTTTAGAGATTTCTTTTGTGTTATACCAGTACTCATATTAATCGATAGGTGGTTTAACTAAATCGTAACCTTTATCTTTTAGTTTATCCCACGCTTCGTTTCTTAGTTTGATTGCTTGTTGGATTTCTTCACTAAACCTGTTAATATCTGCAAGAATTTCTGCTTTCAATTCATCTACATTTCTTTCCATACTCCACTTTTCAATCGTGCCATCTTCTTGTACAACTTGATATTCTTGTTTAGCATCATTGTATGCTTGTTGGAATTGTGAAACAACATCCTTACCATACGAAATCATATTATTATATATTTTATAATCTTCATATGCTCCCCACAACCCATCTAATTTAATTTCTAATTCTTTTTTTGCCAAACAAGTTGCACAATATCCAGTTTTAGATACTAATTTTTTATCTACTCTACCTAACTTAATTGTTTTACAATCATCAGCTTTACAACTATTTAACTTATCTAAATAAGCTCTAGTCTCAGCCATTATATCACCCAATTCTGAAAATTCTATTCTACCACCTTCGGTTTGTTCCCAAGATCTGCCATTTTCATCTGTCCATTTTTCCCCAACTTTTCTCTTTATCTCTTGTTTATCAGCTCCTGCAAATGATACAAACGCTTCTTTTTGATATTCACCACCAGTCAATACCATATCTACCAACTTTCTACGAGTTGGATGCATAAACTTTTTATTGAATTCCTTTGCCATATTACTTACGATATATTTGTATATATAAGTATATCAAAATTCAGAAAACGTTTAGCTATCAAAGAAAATTCCTAAAATTTGATTTAGTGGAGCGAATGCTCCAGTTAGCTTGTATGTGTTCCCACCATAGACAAATACTATACCTTCATTTGGTACAATCTTATCAAATCCACCCAAAGCGTTTAATCGTTCTAACTCTAATTTTAATTTTGCAATCTTCTTAGGGTCACCACTTGCTTTTACCTGTTGGATTGTAGATTCTAAGCGAGCTACCATTTGTCTCTTAGCACTATCAGGGTTTGCTGTAAGTACTGAACTCATAAATGATAATACATCCGCACCAACTCCTAAAAATATCTCCTCAAATCTCATTAGGTTTTGTTTTGATATCTTTTGTTGGTCCTGTTTATCAGTTTTTTCAGCCCATGCTCTTAATTTAGCATCTTGTATTGTATTGATACGGAATGATTTATCGTTAAAAGCCCATCTCTTAACCAATCCTATCTTTTCTTGAGTATCTAATTTCTTACCATCCTTTTCTACAAATTTTGTCCACCATGCTTGGTGATATTCAGCCACACCATCATTATCAGATAATCCAAATTCAGATTGAAGTTTTCCAATCATTGAAATATACTTTCCTTTTAATTTAGATAAGTCCTCTGATTTAGGTAACTTATTCATTGGTGGTCCTTGTATTGTGTACTTAGATTGTACATGTGCATTTACTTGCTTAATCATTCCACCCAATATAGATGCCGCTTGCTGGTTTTCACCTACAATAGTACCATCCATATCATAATCAAACGTACCATGAAATACTAACAGGGGTTGATTGTAAGGGATTACGTTTACAGAGGTTGGATATATTACTTCTAAGTTCATAAACGAACTACCATCCTTAAATATCTTCTTACGTTGTGGTTCTGATAGTGATGCGATTGCTGTTGATAAATCACTCATAGCAAAGTTATAAGCATCAGTTAATCCACCTCTATTTGCAAACTTTTCTGCTACTTGCCCTATGGTCATCGCACCTTCACCTTTGTTCTTTAGATGTGATTTGTTACGAGCTGCAACTAGTCTACCATTTACCCAACTAACTGCTAATGCCTGTCCATCAGTCTTCTCTCTTGCTAATTCCAAATCACCATTAAGAGCATTTGTTACAATTTGTTTTAAATCACCAAAGGTAAGATTCATCTCAATATCAAATGGATGTGCCATATGCCCATACGCACCACCCTCATTTAATAATCCTTCCGTTACATATATAGGAGTTATTGATTTGAAGTCATCCTTTCTCATTATAGTTTTAGCAATCAATTTGTTTGCCATTACTACAAATGGAATGTTGATATCGGTTCTTTTATCTTTAACAACAAATTCTTTATATTGTTTTACAAATTCTAAAAATTTCTTTTTGTTTTTTGCTAATCTTTTAAAAAATCCAGTTAGTTCTGCTGGTGAGATTTCTTTACCATTACGTGGGTCATTTAACCTTTGAAAAAAATGGTCGGTTTCTTTACCTAATTCAACATCATTAGGTGCCAATTGTTGGTCTGCATATTTTTCAACCGCATCCATATCAACCTTAGCCATTTCATTGGTATTTTCTTTTTTCAAACTGCGTTTCTGAAGAACTAATGTATTAATTTGAGAGAATAAATCAGCGATATCTTTATCTAATTTTTTCTCATCTACACTCATTGGAGATTCTATATCAACATTAGAGTAAAATTTTTTCTTTTTTGCAATTAATACATCTACTTTTTTTAGTAAATCGGTTTTTACTTTATCCAAATCCTTTATCACTTCGGATGCGGTTGCTTCGGTTACATTTTCTTTTTTTAACTTATCAATTTGGTTTTTAAGTTTATCTATCTCTGCTCTAACTTTCATTTGTGCAGGAGATTTTGGCATCATTTTAAAAGCCTTATTATATAATACCACTAATTGCTTTTCTAAATTGTTTAAAGATGTACCTTCTTTTACAGGTTCATATCCTTTATTTTGTGTATCCTTAGTATTAGTTTGGTGACCTGGTTCAGTTTCCCTATCATCATCAAAATCAATTGTGTCCAATTCAGCTGGGTATCCATAGTCAGGCGCATATGCGGAAGTTTTGTGGTGATGGTTGAAATCATCATCAGCTCCACCTTTTTCAACTGGTTTATGATTTTTAGTATTTATTGTTTCTACTTTGGTGTATTCTTCACTATCATCTCCATCCAATTTTGATTTTAATTTCTTAACATCTTTTGGATTGGGTGCACCATTAATATATCCACCCGATAAAGATAACCCTACACCAGCCCCACCACCAAGTCCCATTTCATCTAATATAGAATCAAAATCTGAAACTATTTCTTTAATATCTTCTTTTGATATTATTGTATTTTTTTGATTATCAGGTAATTCCCAAAATCTTTTAGGTTTTTGTTCTGGATTTTCTCTATATGCATCTTGCCAGTCTTCTACCTTATGTGGGTCATCTGCTGGATTTAATGTACTTTGAGTTACATTTTTTAATTTATAAACTGCTTTTCTGAATTGGGTTTCAGTATCTTTTGATTTACCTCTACCTCTCATTGTATCTGCTTTTGGTTCTTCTAATTGAACATATCCTCCTTGCTTATACCAATTCTCAGGTTTAGCTTTATTTAATATACGCTTCTGTCCATCTGCAGTAAATGATGTATCAGGTTCAGCCGTTCCACTAAATCCACTATTAGATGCAACCTCTTTTAATTCTTCTTTTTTAGGAATTCTAAATGTTACAGCTTTCTTACCATTGATTGTTGGCATTCCCCACTCATCAGTTCCTATATTCTTAACAACAACTTTTTTGTTTTTAAATTTACCCATTAATAAAGTATCACCAATTTTTACGTTTAATTTAATTTCTTCGTTAATACATTCTTTTAATCCCTTTAACTTAAGAGTGATTAATTTGAATATTTGGTCATCAAATTTTGGATATGCTTTTGTAAAGTTTTTCTTTCGTTCTTCATCACTACCAGCACTTAACCAATAACGAACATCAGTACCACTAATAGCGTTTGGTTGTGCGGGAGCTGCATAAACATATCCTTTATCTAAATAACCAGCTTCAACCTTACCTTTATATGGAGTAAAATATTTACCACTTAGACGTGAAGAATCCTTTTCACCAACTACAGTTATAAAACCAGTAATTTCTGAATCAAATTTATTAAGTATTTCTTGTGGAGCGTATGGGTTTCTTACGTTGAAGATTTTGTTTGATGAGATACCAAACATCTTCATCATTATTGCTTTTTTTTCTCTAAACCCAAATGGAGATTTTTTATTATCGGTTACATCGGATGTTCCTATATAAACATTATCTTTTCCGAATTTTTTAACCAAATGGTCATACGTTGCGTAATGACCTTTATGGAATGGTTGAAAGCGACCCGAATAGACAACAACTACTTTGTCCATTTGAGCCGCTTCTCCCAATATTGTTTCTACCAAATATTTTTCTAATCCTTTCATATAGTTTTCTTCCTACATAAATATTGAGGATTATTAATTTACAACTTTCAACCCTATGCTTGTGGTTGTTGAGCTTGTTGTTCTGCTATTTGTTTTCTTGTAGGTGCACCTGGTTGATATTGAATTGTACCATCCTTTAGATTAATTCTACCTTGTGGATATTTTTCATCCAATTCATCGATAACCTCTTTTAATTTAAGATTTGTTGCTTTGAACTCATCCTTACCAGTTACTAAAAATTCTTCTAATTTCATTAGTTCTTCATGTAACTCATCTTTTCTAATATAGATTTGTCCAAATTCACTAATAATATTTGCCGATTTTTGGTTTAAGTCTACAATAGTTTTTAGAACATCTTCATCTAACTTTACTACTTCAATCTCAATTGTTGTTTTTTGTGGAATTTTATCTAATTCTGCCATAAATTTTTGTTTTTATTGTTTTATATATATAAGTATATTATTTTTTAGTTTTAAACACAGAAACTCCTTTTTCTTTTACAACCTCACCAGCACAATAGTTTCCCCAATCAATAGATACACCAATATCTTCGGAATCTAAATATCTTGCTACAAATCCAGCCACAAATGTATCACCGGCACCACTTACATCTGCATTTTCTATTGGTATAACTGGATATGTGGTATGTTTATAAGTTGTTCCTTTCTTATCAAGAGTACATATAATTTTATCAAATAACCATTCGTTATCTCTTATTACATCTCTACTCACCTGCCACTCCAATCGGTTTATTTTGATAAATTTTAAAGCTTTACACCAATCACCTAATTTCTTTTTAGTATCAGCAATAACTAAATCATGCATAGAGGCTATCGTATCAATATCTTCTTCTGTTAAAAATCCTTTACAATAATCAGATATTATAATTGCTGAGTATTGATTCAAATCCGGCAAATCATTAATATTAATTCTTTCAACATAATCATTTTCATCAACTCTTAAATAAAGTTCATTTGTATCAGTATCAACGTAACGAGTTTTAATTATGTTGCCATTATCAGAAAACATATCAACATCCACACTCATAGCTCCTAAATTATTTGCAACATTTGCTGCCATACCATCTCCATAAACTTCATTACATGGAACGAATACAGGACCTTTTCCTTCTGGTGATTTACGATTTGATGCTCCGTATATAAAAATATCCGTACAACTTTCTCCTATAACCAATACCTTATTCTTTTGGTTCATCTCCTAATATTTTTGAGGTACTTATACCATTTACTTTTTTAAAAAACTTTATTTCTTTTGCAAGAGCACCACCTATAATTGGTTTATCTATATAATCATTACCAATAACAAATACATCAGGCTCCCATTCCTTTATACAACTACGAAGTTCATCATCAGTACCAAAGGATACAACACTATCAACTCCATTGATTGCTGATATAAATTCCATCCTATCTTCTAACTTATTAAAAGGTCTTTCTTTTCCTTTCTTTTCATTTACTCTACTATCAGTATCCAACCCCACCCTAACAATACCAAATGATTTAGCAAAGTTAATAAGTCTTATATGTCCAATATGTAAAATATCAAATGTGCCATTTACCCAAACTTTTTTCATTATAAAAACTTTTCCAATTCAGCTATCACCATTTCAGATGTTATTGATTTTGTACATTCAAATTGCCTATCAGTTCCTTTATGGTCTGGACACCAATTCCAATCACCGGCATTTAATCTTAATCTATTAAAACAACCTTCACATTTACCTTTTGGTGCAGTAATTCTGATACAATCCTGCATTTCTGCCCAATCATAAGAAAATCCACTCACTAATACAGTAGGTACATCTAAAGACCAACTTAACCAACTTAAACCACTACCAATACCAATGAATGCTTTTGATTTTTTTAATTCATCCATTACCAATTCAATGGGTCCGTTTGGATGATGTATAATTCCTTTTGGTAATTTGTTACCCATATAATCATCACCCTCTTTGGATACTAATTTTACTGTATATCCTCTATCATTTAACCAATCTACTACATCCTGCCAACCAGTTGGATTATTCCAAAACTTAGATTGCGCAGTACCAAATACTCCGATACATACTTGTTTTATTTTTTCTAAAGGAGGATTTTTTCTTTGTAATTTTGGCTTTACTTCTTTATATTCTAATCCCAATATATCAGAACACATTTTTTGAAGTGTTACAGCTTTTGGGTCAATTGGGTTTTTAAAAAGATTTATAGAATCATCATCATTATAAAATAAACCAATACAATACATTGCATATAACCCATTTGCAGTATCACCTGGTTTTATAAATTCTATATTTGGATATTCATTAGAAAAGAAATCGTTCATAAAGGTTGATGCAACTAAATTACAATTATGCTTTTTTCTAAATTCTTCTAAATATGGAAACCAAGCTAAAGTATCTCCTAATGCTCTGGAATCTAATGCTATGTAAATTTTTTTACCTTCAGGTTCGTAGTTATATTCTGCCCAAAGTTTTCCATTTTCGTAAATTACAATTTTCCAATCTACAAAATATTCTATATTGCATTTACACCAACAATTATTTCCAATAGTTGATTTGAATAAAACTTTGTTAGTTTTTCTATTTACAAATTCAACAATATATTCTGCTTTTTTATTTCCTTTAATTTCAACAAAAGGTCCTTTTACAAAATGATAATGAACTTTGTTATCTATATCAATTTTATTATTTTTATTTTTTACCAAATTATCGTATATCATTAACTCCAAGTTTTAACTGTTAAATCCAATAGGGAAAATCCTTCTGCTTGTTTACTATAAACTTTGTTTGTAGTGTATCTTGGTTTAGGATGATTGTAGAATACATGATTGAACCAAAGGTCACCAACATCCCAACCACAATCTACAATCCTATCTAACCACCATCCTTTAGTTCGGTTTGGTATTAAGTAAGCATGTGCTAAGTCTTGATTGAAAGCTGTTTTTGAAAATAGTTCATCTATTTTATCTTTTCCTCTTGATGGGTTATCTGCTAATGATATATAATATACATCATGTAGTTCTGAAATGAAACATGCTTTATGTACTATATTAACAAATTCTTCCAATCCAGTATAGATGAAAGCATCTGCTTCAAATATTAAAGTATAATCAAAGTTTTCAGTATCCATAGTTTCTAATGCACCTCTATGTGCTAAATAACACCCATAGTGTCTACCAGTCATCCAACCTAAACCAGCACCAGGGTATAACTCACCCGGCTTATTATCTTTACTTATATGCTCAGGCCTTCTACAATTTTCAGCAGGTGCCAATCCCTCATATGGTTCATTGACAATTGGTTGATATACCATTCCGTATTTTTCTAATTGCTTAATAGATTGAATAGATACTCTTTCCCTCATATCATCGGGCCTAGTCAATAAATGCTTTATTTGAATACGTGGTTTTTTACGAATGAATGAACGAAATCCTCTTTGAATTTGCCCATAAAAGAAATCATCAGCTGCCTTAGTAACACCAGGAAAAAAACTACCACCATAATCATCACCAGTTATATAACCACCCGGCTTTATTTTGTTATACCAAATTTTTAAATCATCAGTTACCGATTCATATGTATGTCCACCATCTAACATCATAAAATCAATACTAGAATTTGAAAATTGGTTTGCTGCATTTTTAGATGTATCTTTTATTATATTGAACACTTTATAGTTATCAGCTAATACCGTGTTATCTATAAATTCATAAAAAATATCTCCATTAAAACTATCAACTATTGTGTGATGTAATTCTTCATCATCAGTTCCTTTAAAAGTATCAATAGTTGTAAAGTTTATTTTTTTATCAGATTTTCTTATCTTTGTTGCTAAATAATTTGTGGATTTTCCAAACCAAGACCCCAATTCAACTACATTTGCATTTGCCGGCACTTTCTCAACTAACTCGTCATACAAATCGGTATAAGAAAACCAACCAGGTATCTCATTGAATTCAGGTTGTAACTTTTCTAATATAATTCTTTTAGTTAATTTTAAATCATCATCAATATAACTAACCAATTCATTTGCATCATATGTATCCAAATATGTATGTAATCTTCGAAATAATGATGGCATTTTATATGAGAGTGCTTCCTTAACTGATAATGGATTTAATTCCAATTTAGATGAAAAGTAAAATAAATCACATGCTGAATAGAACGTATCTACATCATCTCTCTCACCCCATATAATACAATTATCGGGCTTATATTGCATAATTGGTTTCCAATAATCTTCATAGTTCATAGCTTGATTTCCTACAAAGTGAAATTTTACTTTGTATTTTTCCAACTGTCTTGCTATTTGAAATATTTCAGCTTGGTTTTTGCCAGGTGAAAATAAACCAACATTAAGTACATGCTTCCAAGTTGGGTCTAACCCTAATTCTTTTTGTGCAGCTTCTTTGTCAAAAGTGTATTCTTCAATTGGATATTCCCATATATCCAAATCAACTCCTAAATTAGCTTCTTCAAATCTTTGTCTACTCCACTCCGATACTAAAACGTATTTATCAGGTTGATATCTTATTTCATCAGGCTTTGTATATGAACCATGTGTTGTTGCTATTATAAAATACTTTCTAGCATCAACAAAGATTTTATCTAATATGGTGGTATCTAAATCAAACTCTGGTATTTCCTGAAAGTGTATAATATCCGGATTGAATTGGGTTATTACCTCCAATATTTTAGATTTATCACTACCCAACGTATGTATTGGAACTAATGATTTAATTCTATTTTTTTGAACTACAAACGCATCACCTCCACTATTGTTTATTTCAACAACTTCTATTTCGAAATCGTTTATAAAGTGTTTTAATTGTTTGTATGTGTATTGCGGCTGACCACCTGTTGATAGATGAGGACAGACATAGAGTAACTTTTTCTTTGCCATATTGTAACAAATATACGAATTTATTTTTGAATTACCAAATTTATTTTAGAAAATAACAGTACCCTCAACTAAATCAATCTCTCCGTTTGGATATTGCTTTTCCAAATCAAATAGTAATGAATTTAATTCTTTATTTGTATTATCAAATTCGGTTTCAACTACTGATAATACTGTATTTAATTGTTTTATATCTAAATGTAGTTGTCCAGCATTTATAATAAGTTCGTTTTTTCTTGTGTTAAGTTCTTTAAGTTTTTCTACTAAAGAAGATTCCAATTTTTGTGTTTGCTTTTCCATATTTTTGTTTGTATATAAATATATAAAAATTTATAAAGAACCACTTATTTGTGTTTCCAATCTTTCTACTTTTTGTGATAATTCTTGCAAAGCTTTCCAAAGTACGAATACTAATTCTCCTTTAGCAATACCAGAAGTCATCCATAGTTTATCTCCTTCCGGATTATCAGGATTATCAAACCAATCATAATCCACAAATTCTTCCAAACCAGCACCTTCTAGTTCTTCTGCAATAACTCCTATTTGTTGAGGTCTATGTTCTTTATCAGCATCCACTTTCCAATAGAAACTTCGTATAGGTGTATTATTTACAGCTTCCAATAACGATGGATGTGTCCAATTTTGAATATCTTCTTTATATCTTCTTGCTGATGTATTTCTACCCAACTTCCATTGAGATAAAGAAAATTCCATATCTCTAATAGTACCACCCAAATCACCCGAACCGGGAATGTTTACCATTTGAACAGTAGGTCTTAAAGTTCCACCAACGTTATGTGTAGTACACGCTCCGCCATTTGCACCAGGATTCCAAGACAAAGTACCAGTACCCATCTCAATATTATTACCATTCATAGCAATCTTACCAGTACTACTTGCTATGTTTATAGCAGTATTACCAGCACCAGTTGTACCAGTTAATTGTATTAATGTATTTGCAGTATCACCTTCTAATCTAACAAATCCCTTTCCATCTAAAATAGGAATAGATGCCGAATCCTCCCTTCTTAATTTGATAAATCTATTAGTAGAACTTGCAATCTGAATTCCTTTATTTGTCAATTCAACAATGTCCACATTCGCTGCTGCTGTTATGGTAGGTGTTGCTTGATATGTACTTATATCAAACCCACCACCAAAGCCACCAGAACCAACAGCGTATTGATACCCTTCTGCTACTATAAATGTTTTAAAAGTATATGTAGTTGCCCCTGCTTCAGGTGCACTAAATTGGAAACTTCCGTTGTATCCTTGAAAATCTGCATAACTTTCATCAAAGCCACCATTCCAATA
>Ga0078894_10001814_pt1 | contig 16043 bp, 8 predicted proteins | sample LauGreSu1BDMLBSD_2_FD_67506 | JGI IMG/M metagenome (GOLD analysis project Ga0078894, IMG submission 67506) | Freshwater lake microbial communities from Lake Michigan, USA - Su13.BD.MLB.SD (version 4) (version 4) | ecosystem: Environmental > Aquatic > Freshwater > Lake | place: Lake Michigan, USA... | reverse complement strand
AAAGATCCATATGGGATTTGCACCCATTTTCTAGTTTTATCGGTCAATTAAATAAACCGTTTTACACTAGAGCGAGTCTTGTCAACTCCGCGTGTTCCTACCACGCCGATGGATTCATAAACATTCCCGATAGGATTCGAACCTACGACCTAGTGCTTAGAAGGCACTTGCTCTAATCCAACTGAGCTACGGGAATATAATTTTAGGTAGCAAGCTTCAGACCAGAGCCTAGAATCTTATTTGCCCCTGCTGGGGCAGTAACAAGACCGCTGACTGCTGAAGTATACTGTGTTTCCATTTCGGACATAGGATCTAGGGCAAACATGACATGATCTGCACCGATGTCAATTCCATCTTCCGCCTTAGTGTAAGGCATGTACGGAACGAAGCCAATTCGTCCTTCACCCATTGGAATGAGGATATATGGCTTCTTAATTGTGTAGAAACCATCATTAGTCTCAACCCTACCGATAAGTTCTTCACCACTAGTTAAACGCAAGATTTGTACATTGCTCATTTTCATTCTCCTTTAGCATTATAGTATACCACTCAGGTTCAGGATTGCAAGTCCATTTTGCAAACTTACTTTTTTCTCCCGCATAGTACTTACGATAAGCAAGTACGGGATCTCCATGAACCTTATATTTATCTGGCATAGCCTGAGCAAACTGCGTCAGGCCGCGCTTGGGTAGTTCTGGAATTTGTACGCTCATAGAGTACAAAAGTGGAAACGACTTATGGCACTTGTTGTAACGCCTAGCGTAGATGTGCGAAAGAGCAAGGGCATGTTCCGTGAGCCAGATGTAGTTATCCCTGCTGTATGTGGCCCATAGAGTACAAGGGTGATTCACGAAACACTTCTTGTACAGAGTTTCCTTGTTGATGGAGCTTTCGCTGACATGATGAACCGTAGAAAGCATCTGTGCGCTTTCAAGGATCATTTTGATTACATGAGCATCGCACATGTAACTAGCTGCCATCAGAGGATCTTTATGTAGTGCAAAAATATTCATAGTTAGTGTCCGAAGACGGTATTATACTGATGATTTACCTGAATGAATCGGGCATTGTTGAAAAATTCATCAAGATTTTTTGCTCCGACATAGGTACAAGCAGAACGAATACCGCCCATGATCTCCGTGACAGTATTCTCGACTGGTCCCTTTGCTTCAACAATTACTCGCTTGCCTTCAGCAGCACGATAGGAGTTTCGTTGATTATAATGAGTCTTCATTGCATGTTCCGATGCCATTCCGTAGAAGGTTGGAACCATAGTATTCGTATTATAATCAAACTCCCATCCACCGCATTCGTCGTGGCCTGCTAGCATACCGCCTAGCATAACCATCTGTGCGCCAGCAGCGAATGCCTTGGCGACATCACCTGGATGTACGCACCCACCATCCGCGACTATTCCCAACCGATTTGGATTGCTCCGTGCTTCTCTTGCACAGTTCTGGACTGCTGAGAACTGTGGAAACCCTACTCCGGTCATCTTGCGCGTTGTGCAAGCACTTCCGGGGCCGATTCCAACCTTGATAAAGTCCGCGCCTGCTTTGCATAGTAAATTTACTCCTTCTGGTGTTACGACATTTCCTGCAATGATATTTACTCTTTCGCCATACTCTTGGCGAATATTGTACACTAACTGACTGAAATTATCGATGTAACCATTCGCAACATCGATACAAACAAACTTGAACTTGTTCTCAGACTTCATGACTTGCCGAAATGTCTGTTGGCTAGTCGTATCAAGTCCGATAGTTGGAGCAGAGAAATATTGCCCGTGATACGATAGGGACAAAATTTCTTCTGCGGTATAATGCTTGTGCAGGCATGTCAGCCACTGATACTTGCTCAGGGCTTCTGCCATCTCCAGCGTACCAATCGTTGCCATATTTGCAGCCACAATTGGAACTCCCGTCCAAGAAACGCGACCAATCGTTCGCATCAGATTGACATCTGAGCGAGAGTTGACCGAAGACTGGCGAGGTACGATTAGAACATCCGAATAATCTAGTTGCGTTGCCATAGTTGCTTGGCATTGTACCATAGAGTCTGGCAAATACCAAGAAGAGATTCACAAATATTACTGATTGTTTTTTTCTTCGAAGCCTTTTCTCTTCCCCATTTATTTAAAGGGCATTCTGTTCCTGCAACGGTTAATTTAACATCTAATCTGGCTCTTGGATTTGCTCCACAACCACAACTATTACAAAATCCTAATTCGCTATCGGGCAATTTTCCTAATGAAGGGCAAGATAAACATATTTCTTTTCTTTTATTGAATATTTCATCCGATACTTTTCCGTCTTTTATATTTGATAATTCAAAATTTAAATATTTAAACAATTTTAAATATTTAAAATATAAAATTACTTGAGTATATTTGTAATTTATTTTTTGTTTATATTTTTTAAATTTATTAACTTTAGAAATTTTTTTATCTGGATCATAATAATCTAAAAATACTTCATGCACATTTTTTAGTTTATTTTCCTTTAACGCATATTCTTTTTCAAAATTTTCATGAAAGTCATTATTATCATATTTCATCATAATTGTTTTTCTCTATAAATTTTATTATTATACTTAAAGAAACATGGATTATTTTTAGGATCTGCGTCACAGAATTGTTGTAATATATTTCCTAATTGAGTTTGATTTATACATCCTTCTGCGAATAAATTTATTAGATTAACCATTGCACTTATACAAGATGTAGTATTGGCTTGACAAATTGGATCGCTAGGACCAAGTCCGCATCCTGCAAGAATAGCTACAGTATTTAATAGCTGTTCAAAAGATCCTCCTTCAGCACCAAAGAGTGAATCGATAATACTAAAACATGGTAAAGTATCACTTGTTGGTGCTACTGGTATATCATAACACGCCTCAAAGGGAATTCTACTTCGCAAATCTTCTAGAGTAATATATGGATTTTCCTTAGCATTTATATCAAATTCTAAATATCTTTCTTCGTCGGAATGAACTATTTCTTCATTTACATATGGTGCGGGGCCGGAAGGAAGATCGTACAAAGAGGCTTTAAGAATTATATAAAATTGTTGTCTTATGGTAAGGCCAGATTGTGGATCTACCACATCAAAATTTGGTACACTGTTTACCCATTCACCAAAAGAACCAGTGGGTGTATATCCATACACAAAGGGCCACTTAACTTTCATTCTTTCCCATACTTCTTTCGAAATTACTGGTCCACTAAAACATCTTCCTCCCATTATAATTTCATTTATACCATTACAATCTACCTCATTGTCATCTTTATCATAAACTTTGATAGAACAATTCGGTAAGTTTAATTTATTTGTTGGAATCATTTTTCTAGATATTCCAATATTGATATTAAATGGCGTAACAGATAGCCCGCAAACACCAAATTTATCTTCTGTTGATAATCTTACAGAATCACCATTTGGATATCTCATGTTAGTTGTGTCTAATGGAAGACCAAGCCCGATTGGATACCTACCCAATTGGCCGACACTAGGAGGAAATCCAGGACCGTCATTATATAGTTGTGCCACTTCTAGTCTCTCTGCGGGTTCAGTTAACTGTTCAATAGAATCATAAATACCCTTATCAGGTTCTGTTATATGTAACACTTCTATTCCAGCAAAAAGAACAGCTTGAATAAATTGGCACACAAGATGATTATAAATTCTACCTGCGGCAATTTGTTGGGCTAAAGTTCTACTATAAGCAATTTTTGCGAATGCTCCTTCTTCTGGAGTCCCATAGTAATTATATGCCGAAAAACTTAAAAATTCTATTGATGGTTCGAAATTTTTACCTGCATCATAATTAATATAAAACCCACCAGACGTTGATTGCGACCCTGGATCATAGTTATAATAAAACGGCGAAAAAAATGAACCACACGGATTACACGGATTTCTAAAAATATTATCTTGAAGTTGTCCTGTACTTGGGTTTATTATATCCGCACTGTTAACATTATATATAGCAATTGTATCTATTGGGAATAAATTGTTTGTTGCCTTATAATTTATAAGATTAAACGAATTACTATATGTTTCAGGATCGGAGGTACACACAGTGCCAGAACTATCCACAATACCAAATTGATATTGTGGTGGCCAGAAAGGACTAAAAATAACGCCACACTCTGGGATTGCCTCTCCTTTAAGAGCATCAAATGGAACTGGAAGTTGAGATCCGTCGCTAGTAATATTTTCAATACTAGCTTCAATTATGGATGCATATCGGCACGAAAGAGGCCGTCCTCCATTAGCAGAAAATTCTTCTGATGCATAAGGATGGGGATTATATCCCGTGTTGGGTGGGGTAACATAATCCATTTTACTACAAAAACAATCTGTTACTAAATCACTTATATCCAATCTAATTACATTTTTAAGATATTTAATAACTTCTGTTCTAGAGGGGTTTCCGGGTTGACTTATTTCTGAAATAAATTTAATTGCTTCAAATTGCGTATCTCCCGATTTATTTAAACATGTTCCACTATATTGGGGCGGGTTTGTTGATCTTAATGGAATTGGAGGAACACTCCCACTACCCGGAATAGTATATCTAAGGAATGGTGGATAGCTAAATGTATCTATAAATGTCCCCCCATAAAATATAGGGTCGCCTACATCTCCTTTTAAAGTTAAACCATAAATTTTGAAACAATCAGTTAAATTATAAGGAGAATCGGGATTATCCTCAGGATTAATTCCCTGGTAATAAAAAACAAAAGGTTCTTTTGATCTGTTTTGATCTTGGAGTAAATCACAACCAGAATGTATGCAGTATGTGTTTGCTTTTTCAAAACAAGAATTTGTCATAAAATCAGAACAGTTATTGTCAAATGAAGTACTACAAGCACCACCACCTTGCGTGCTAGTACAACTAGAAAGCATTTCACAACATTCACTGGTAAATAAATCGTATTTGTGAGGAGCATCGAAAAGTGCCGATACACCTGATAATCCAGGTATTCCTTCTTCTGGAAAAGGTTTACCGTAAATATATCCCTGTGTCTCACATTTTGTGATTTGTGTTTCTGTTACACACTCCGAACCATAAAATTCTGCTTGGGGGGTTTGAATTAATGCTTCTGTGTCTTCAGGATCGTCCAAATATCCCAAATATTTTGACTCTATTCCAGCAAAAATGTTCGATTGATATACTATTGCACTATCCCGTATAGTATCGGTTATTAATTCTCCTGGGAACACACCTGGGACAAAGTTTCTTCCATAACAATTATTAACATGAAAAAATGGGTCATCTGTTTTTATTACACAACCCACTGCCATGCCTTTTTCTGTATCTCCTCCCCCGCCGCAAAGGCTGGAGTTGCAACAACTTCTGCAATTGTCCTGCCCTATTCTAGAGTTTACTCGTATAGTATTTCCTCTATATCTAACCTTTTCTTCATCAGTAACCAAAATACTAGTATTATCAAACCCATCTGGATCATATCTAAATTTTCTGGTTACAAATCTACTATAGGAAACATATCCATGAGATTTAGCTCTAAAGCAAAAACAAACTTCCTCTCCTGGAGAGCACTCGCAGCCACCAGCCCCCCACATACATGGAAAAGAATCCTGGCTACATGTACTACAACCACCATATTGAGCATCACAAAAATCATAACATGGGTCCTCAGCGGAATCTGCTTTAGCTTGTCTAACAAATGGATCATGATAAATGGCTAAAAAGACTTCTGGGGTAGAAGTATAAGTAGTATATCCAGGATTTTGGTCGCAACCAGCACACACACAAACACCAGGAGGAGTGTCAGTCGAGCACGCTTCAGGACAGTCTACGCCCGCAGCACCTTTCTGTATACAGTACCCCGCCGAACCATCGGGACAAGTGGTGGGCTGGGGTTCGTAATAAATCCATTCACAGTTAAGGCATAAAATTTCTCCTGATGGTACAGTGTTGTCTAGGCACTTAGGCTTACATATTGTGCATGTTTGTGTACCGCCGTATTCGGAGCATGAACATCCACACTCGTACAAAATATATTCTAATTCACAATTATCCGATTCACAATCTTTAATCTCACCGGGACCGTCTTGATCGCCAGATAGAGTTCCGTCTTGTTGAACACCACATAATATAGAACCAGGACAGGTAAAAACAACTTCGTTTATACTCGGATCACCAAAGGAATAACAAACATCTGATATTTTTATCTCTGTCTCTTGGCCGCTAACAAGACCACTACCAACATAGAATACATGAATTCTAAATTGAAAAACCTCTAAAGTATTTAATATCCAAACAGCTTCTATTGGAGTAGAACCATCATAAGTAAAGTCTAAACTAGTTGCTAATGGATTGCCGTTTTTATCCTGAAATGCATTATCTGGAACATCAGTCGTACCAATGTTCGGTAAAAGTTTCATTCTAAAAACTGTATCGGGAGGCGTATTTTGTGGAGTTAAAGTAGCTTTCAGTGCAGAAAGACTTACTAAAACTTGTCTGTTAATAGAAAAGTCATAGTTTGGTGGTTGAGAACTATCTAATATTGGTATTGTAACATCATGTAATACTACAGAATTATATTTTATAGTAAAAGTTAAATTTTCATCTTCAGCATCAAAATCTGTAGAAATTGTCTTTGTAACAGAACCAACATAATTGTTTCCTGATTGTGTTACTGTTATATTTCCAGTTAATTGCCCATCTGTCAAATCATCTGCTTGTATTCCTGTTATTTCATATTGTATTGATGAGCCGTTAGGAACATTTTGAATAGAAACATTAAATGTTATTGTTTCGCCTTCTGAGACAGACGAAACATTTGGAGTAACTGTTCCGGTTGGTTGTGCATCAATTATAGTAAAACAGCCAGAAGTAAAATATTCGGGAGATGATGCTGATTGTGGTAAAATTTTTATTACAAAAGTATCATTTGGTTCATATAAAGTATTGGTCCCTGATGCTAAAATATTAACATCAAATGTTGCAGTATTATTATTAAAATTTAAAAGTATAGATGTAGAACTAACATCGCTTGATGCAAAACCAGAACCAGAAGCTGTATTATACTTTGAAAGTACAGCTCTATAAGAGCTTGAACCGTTAGGAATATTACAGCCAGTTACTGTAAAACTATTGATACTTCCTTCTTGTAAATTACCTTCTACACATCCGCATCCATCTATACAACCAAATGGTGATATGGAAGTAAATTCTGGTGTGGCATTTAGAATTGTAGTTTGTTGAGAAACTGCTACCGTAGAAGTTCCATTTTTAAAAGTAACTGTAAAAACATCATCTTCAAATTGACAATTATTTCTAGCTTCTTTATAAAGTATAGCATATCCAGAAGAATCTACAGTAATGGTTCCAGATAATTTATTATCTGTAAAATCAGACTGTGTTATGCTTCCAAGATTTGAAGTTATAGTATAATTAATAGATGTCCCTGCTGGAACATTCGTGGTCTGAAGTGTAAATGTAACTCCTTCCGCGCCTTCAGTAATTGTTGTTTTGGATTGAGTTAAATTATATTCTGGATTTAAATCCGTAATTGTAAACAAATTTGTTTCTGCTATTACAGAAGTATAAGGATCGGTTGAAGTTCCAACTACTACAATAAATTGTCTATTACTAGCACCAGTATCTTCTAATGTTGTTATTTGGAAAGTTCCAACTCCTGAAGTTAAAGTAAATTGCCCAGTAAGACCATCAAGAAAATCGTCTTCATTGATTTCTGAGCCTCCTTTAATTCCTGTTATACCATAATAGAATATTCCATCTGAACCAGCACCAGTTCTTGTAACAGTAAATGTTTGACTTGCGCCCTCTACTATAGTGCCAGAGGAGGGTGTTATTGTAAAGAACGAAGTCGATGTATCAGAAATTGTTATGGTTGAAGTAGGATTACTTAATTCAGATCCAGCGTCATTTTTAACAACCGCAGTAAAAGTTTCAGTACCTTCGCTAGATAAATCAGCTGAAATACCAAGAACAAACTGATAAGTATTATTGTTTATTACAATCGGTCCTGTTATACCGACTGGAACAAAATCAGAAGCATTAACAGATCCTGATAGAGAATAAATTAAATTAGTTCCATTAGCAACATTTTCAGTATTAACTGTAAATGTAACATCATCGCCTTCTTGGACAGAATTTTTATTAGCAGAGATAACATATTTTGCTTCACCATCTACTATATTAAATACATTACTAGTATAAACAAGATCATCACTTTGAGTTAATATTTGAATTTTAAAAGTTTCGTTTGGTTCAGCTGCAATATTATTTGCTAATGTTATACTAAAACTGCTTCCTACAGTAAAAGAACCAGTTAAAGATGCTGGAGAAAAATCATCGGCATTTACATTTGGTGTTTGTGGAACTATTTTATATTTTAAAGTTGTTCCATTAGCTACATTGGCTGTAGTAAAACTAAATGATTGTGTGTTGCCTTCTGTTATATTTCCATTATTAGGAGATAATGGACCATAAACAGGTGTTCCTTCAAGTAAATTTATTGTGGTTGATTCTGTCTTTGCTGGTAAAGTAAGTAAAATATCATCAAATATTTGAATTGTAAATTGTTCTGTTCCTTCATATGCAGAATTATTTACAGTTTGAATAGTTACAGTCTTAGTATTTCCGGTTACTACAAAGCTACCAGTCAATCCTGAAGAAAAATCTGAAGCATTTACAGTTCCTGAAGTTCCATTAATTTTATAATAACGAGTAGTATTATTTGGTAGATTTGTCGTATCTACAGTAAATTGAAAAGAATTTCCTTCTTGAACACTAGAAGGAACAGTTATCGCATAAGTTGGTGCTGCGTCAACTAATTGAATTGTACCCGTTGATGCCTTTTCTGTACCGCCAGGAGCATCAGATATAATTACCTTAAATCCTCTTGTTCCACTATAAACAGATTTGTTTATGGTTTCAATTGTGTGTGTAACACTTGAAGATGTTGGAGAAATCGAAATTGCACCACTAAAATTTTCAAAATCGGATGCATCAACTGCTGGTGTACCTACAGGCACTATTCTATAATAAACATTTGGATTTGGATAATTTGTAGTGTTTACGGTTACAGTAAAAGAATCTCCTTCTATTACTGTAGATGTGTCTTCTAATATTTCATAGGTTGGATCAGCATCTTGTACTGTTATTTCTGGAGAAGTTGCCAAAACAGTACCATTTGATTTTTTGATTCTTACAACAAATTTTTCTTGTCCCTCGTAAGAAATATTGTTTGCTAATGTTAAAGTAAAACTACCAGTTTTTGTAGTAGTGCCAGTCAAATTAAATGATCCTGTTAAACCAGGCGGACTAAAATCGTTAGCTAATATAGATCCAGATGTTGGAACAATTTCATAATTTAAACTAGTATCAGTTATATTTACAGTATTTACTGTAAAGGTTACACTATTTGATTCTTTGACTGTAGTAATGTCTGGTGTAACTGTAATAGATTCAGTTAAATCGTTTAAATTTATAGTATTAGTACTAGCTAATCTATTAGCAACATTACTGAAATCACTACTTGGCCATAGTTCTATTCTAAATTGTTCTTGTTCTTCTAAAGCAGTATCAGAAGCAATAGGCACTAATAAATTATAATTTCCGCTTACTAAGGTAAATAAACCGCTAAGAGAAATACCAAAATCAGCAGAAGTTATATTTGAATTACCAACAGGAACAATTCTATACCACAATGTTGAATATAAAGAATTTGTAGTTACAATGTTATATTGGTATGACTGACCTTCTACAGTGGTTGTTGGACCAGAAATACTATATGATGGTGTTCCTGAGCTATCAGTTACATTTACAACTTGAGATGTTGCTACTATTGGTCCGGTAGAAGATATTGATCTAATTTCAAGTTTAAATGATTCTGTTGATTCTGTAGTAAAATCAGCTCTTATTTTTTTGTAAATAATTGCAAAACCATTTGTAGTTGCAGAACCATTTGTAATTGTAAATGAATCTTCAAAATTTGTATTGGCTGATGGATTTGTGTTACTATCTAAATCGGCTGAAGAAAAATTAGTTCCATTAGGATCAATTTTATAATAAAATGTTCCATTTTGATTTGAAGTTACTGTAAATTCAACTATACCGCCTTCATTTACTGTAGTGGGGCTAACAGAAACACTAACAGCTAAAGGTGTTGTAGAAGTATCATTTATTTTAATTCCACCAGAACATTGAGTATTTGTTCTTGCTATTGTAGTAGCAAAGTCAGAAGTTTTACTGAAATCGACTTCAAATCTTTCCTCCGCAGATTCTGTTGATAAATCCGCAGTAATAGGAATGGCTAAAGTCATAACAGAATTAACTATTGATTTAGGTCCCTCCAAGGGAATACCAAAATCAGCAGATGTTATATTTGAAGCACCAACTGGAACAATTCTATAATAGATTGTTCCTGAAGGGTCATTTGTGGTGTTAATTTGTAAAGTTAAAGTTTGACCTTCATTAACTTGACAATTTACTGGTACTCCAGATAAAGAATATGTTGCGGTTTCTCTTACTTCAAAGGGATTAGATACAAATGTTGCATATGCACATCCATCAGTCTGTGATTGTTCTATTAATTTTACTCTAAAAAATTCTGGTCCTTCTGACACACCATCACTTGCAAATTTTAGATTAAATTTAACTGTATCGCCAACCGCTCGTAATAAACCAGTCATTCCCAATGGTTTATTATTAAAACCAAATCCGCTAGGACTAATATCATCTTTATTAATAAAGTTTTGATTTGGAGAATTTATTAATTCATAATATAAGTAATTTGTTGAAATACCATAAACAGTAAAGGTTATTCCTTGTCCTTCATAAACTAGATAATCATTGCTATTTGAATCTGGAGTTTCTGGAGTGAAAGAAAAATTAAAATCACAACCAGAACAGTTTGTTGCTTCTTTTCCAAAATAACGACATATCGAACAACATTCTGTACAATTTGTTGCTTGAACCGCTATTTCTTGATTTGGATTAGCAAATCTTTTTGCAAGATTTAATATAAAATCTTGTAATTCTTCTACACTAGCAAATATATCTCCACATCCATAACTGTAAATTGAAGTTGCATAAGAAAGAGCACAACTATTATGATTATGAAAAACTGGATAAACAGGGCCAAGAACAGGAGGATTTCGCGGAGGTGTTCCGAGGATTGAATCAGTCGCATCCTCGCCTCTTACATTACATCCCTCTATTGCTCCCCAAGGCCACAGAGGACAGGCTGTACCTGGACATTCTTCATCATCAAAACCGCTTATCCAACCAGACGGATTTGACGGAAGGTAAACAGCACAATCATTGCAGTTTGCATTTGGACAAAGCGGACCACCAGCTAAAGGATAGTCTGTTGGTTGGCAATCAGTGACTGCTGGTGTATAGCCTGGAATAGTGGTATCAACAACTTGATTCAAAAACACACCTAAATCATTGCAATTAAATGTAATTATACCATCGTAAGCAATATTTAATTCTTCACAATATGTTTTAAAACAACATGGAACATCATCAAATGTTGGTAATCCTTTAATAGTACAACCACAGTTTATAACAGTGTCGGGAGTTCCCGGGTCCGCTCCTACCAATAGAGCAATAGCATTTGGATCTTGTGTTGCTATTGTACAAGGATTACCAAAAGTTTTTGATAATTCTTCTTTTATTTGATCACATTCTGCTGTCCATGAATGGCAGCATGTGGGTTCTTTGTGGATAACATGAAGCATACAGCTATCAATATATCCAGCTTGCTTCAAACAAGTACAATGACAGGGGCTATTATAATCCTGTATTTTTTGATATATTTTATCCTTACACTCCTCAGAATCATATTCGTGGCACTTTAAATCTTGTATGCATTGTTCTGCTTTTTCATCATCAAATCCACATGGCCTATAGTCTGTACTATAAACTTCTTTGTAAAAATTTACTAGATCTGTTCTGTCGCTGCAAAAGTTACCACTAGAATTTTTTAATGTTTCATATGCCTCGACGCAGAAAGAATCAAAATTTTCACAACATTTTGAATTTTTATCAGGATTTAATTTATTTGCTTCTGTTTGTATTTTTTGGCAACATTTTGCATCAGAAGACGGACAGTTGTGGCATCCAATATATGTGCTAGCAGTTGAATCGAAATAAATTCGATCTAAACAACTACTATTAAAATTATCACAACAAAATGGATTATTTGCTATTATATCAAAACACATGTATTCCGTTAAAGGAACACTTTCACCATTATCGTTCGTATAAACATTACCAATACAATTACATGACATATGAGTATTTTATGTATATTGCGTGTGCTATGTGTATTATACTGTTGGTTTGAAAAACCCTCTAGCATTAGGATTCCAAGCATATTCTAACGCAGCTCTAGTCATTCTAGTTAACGGGGTATGCGGATTTATGTATGAAAAAAGGTTATCATTCAAACCACTTGGTGTAGTTCCAAATTTTCTGAACCACCAATTGTTTTCTGGTTTATTTCCATTTAATTGTGGACCATATCCAATCCAATCCCATCCATTTGGTTGTGTATAAAAATAAGTATACATCAAATGAGACAAATTATTGTTTAAATCTTGTGCTAATTCTGATTCTGTCCAATTTATATCAGGATAATTTTCTAAATCTGGTGGCACTAAAGTTCCATTAAATTTAGGAATTTGATTATTTCCTGAGCCGCTTTGTGCAGTTAAATAAGGTTTTCCTATATCGAACCATCTTATTGCTTGTAAATCGATAAAATCAGAATCTACAACATATTCTGGTTCAATATTATTTGTTAATGGGAATGTTTTTGGTACTAATACATTAACTCCATGTTTACTTGTTAGTGTAACCAACTCTCCATCTCCACTTTGATTCCATAATGGACTTGAAGAAACTGGAGCATTTATCATTCTACATCTTTTTCTGACTGGACCTAACGGTTTGGGAAAAATTACCCTACAATATTGCTTTGGATTTGCCCGTAATTGATCTATTGTAAAATTAAAACCACCTACTTGTTGAATTATATCAAATTCTACTTCAGTATCATCTTCTGGATCTATTAATAAATTTCTTTTTCTTATTGCCTCTTTATATAAATCGTTTGCTGTAATTATATCCAGTGTAGCCTGATATCTCCAATCCGTTGATCTTAGCCCAGAATATTTTCTAGTAGTTAATTGATTAAGTAATCTACGCATATCAGTAATATTTTCTATACTGGGAACATTTCCTGGGTCTACGGCTCCTATAATTGATTGCATAGCTGCTATTAGGTCTTCGCTGGGTTCCACACCCTCCCCCAGCTCTCTATCTGGATTTTGTCTCCAAACACTAAAAGATTTCCAGTTTTTTACAAAATCTGGTGGATTATTATTCCCCTCTGCTTGATCACTACTAAATACCCCGTCTTTGATTGCTTCGTAAATATCAAATTCAAACATAGGAATTCCAGAACAAGCAAACATTAATCTTCTTGGAATATATCTACTATAAATTACACCATCTTTAATCACATTATTATCTTTATAGAAACACCCACATGCGCTATCATAGTGATGTTCACAAAAAGCAAATCCCAAAAATTGAAATCTTAAAGATGTCCAATATAAAGATTCTGGACTAGTTGGTGGATCTGTTTTCTGACCAACTCTGACCAATTTATTTTTTGGTTGTACAGTTGCCCAATGCCAAGTTGGATTACCAAATGGTAATAATTTATCTAAACTATATGAAAATATTTGCCATGCCCAAGGATAATAGGTTTTAAGCATTCTTCTTCTATATTTTGTTAATCCCAAATAATTACACGCATTTGGATTATTTTGTAATATGATTCCAAGCGGACCAGTTACATGTAATTCACTAAGATCTACACCAGTAATATAACGATCTGGGGTACCACCACCATAATATTTACAACATAAATCTTCGTCTGGTGTAGAACACGGATATGATTGTTTAAAATTTCTAGATCCTCCTATTCTAGCATCTACTCCGTCTGGGCTATCATCATTAATATCAAATATAGGAGAAACTAGTTGTCCGGGCAACTCTCCACCATATGGTTCGTATGTGCTTATAACATCAAATTTAGGTATTCCACATTTATTATGAGAAGAATAGTGGCCTATTAATGATGAATTTAGATCACAAGTCCCATCTCCCTCAGGCGTATTGTTCATTGGATAACAAAGGTTATCTTGATCTAACTCCTGTATTGAAGTATTAGGTGTTGTAAAATTTATAAAAGCAGATCTACCTATATCTCCATCTGGAAATACTACCATAGGAAGCGTTGTGCAAGCAGGAAAACTTTGGTTAAAATCTACCATAAAAGGAGCAGTATACCAAGTCCAAAAACTTCCAATATTTTTGTATGTTTGTTGAACTGGAGCTTGACTTATACTCAAATTACCATCCTCCTGTCCAATCTTAGATCCAAAATGTAATATAACTTCATCTCCAGGAACTTGTGGCATTATTGGATCTGCATTTCCTAAAGGATTTGTGCTATCTCCATCTATTCCATAGGGAGAACCAGACTCTAACAAATATCCTTTTCTCTCTAATGTATAGCTAGTCATACAATCTGAACAACAACCCTCACATCTAACAGCGGTTGGCGCACACGAACAGCATCTTCTACTTCCCATTTTTCCTCTTTTTCTCTATCGCTTCAATAGTTTCCAATAATGTTTTCATAATTTTTGCTAGATCCCTCCAATCAGAAACATCTAACAAATATTTTTCGTAGCAATCAACAGCTTTTTTTGCTTCGTGTATTAGAACATCAAGATCGTAGTCTGTTTTTGCCACAAACTATGTATTTGATCCTGGCTCGTATGGATTAGCATCATAGCTAATTTTTCTTACTGTATTAGAATAAAAACTTTTCCATGCTTGTGAATCTATATCCCATATTTTAATTAAATTTCCAACAGGACCCATACCACTTAAATTTCTTCCTAAATATTTTTCATTAAGAGTGCATCTAATTATTCTGGTTCCTCCGGGAGGAGTAGTTCTAGTAAATTCTACATCACAAACATATTGACTTAATAATTCTATAATTTCACTCATGTTTTGAGGCTGAACTACTTTAAGTCCTGCTCTCTCAAATGCTATTTGATTTGTTCTTACTTCTTCTACTTTTTGTGGTTCAACTGCTTCTTGTTTTTTTGGCGATTTTTCTACTAAAAATTCCTCTAAACCATCAAGATTTATTTCAGAAGAAAGCCCTTTAGGATTTGGTAAATTTGGCTGTTCTTTAACTGAGTTTTTTAGTAAATTTACTTTTCTCTTCATTAAAATTTTGCTGGTAAAGTTTCTCTTATCTTATATTTTGTTGGATTGTTTATTCCTTTTGCATAATCAACAAATGGCTTTATTTTATATGGATCATTTAATTTATATTGTAATGAATCTGGACTAACAGTTATTTGTTTATCCCCATATTTTATAGTTTTTGCTTTTAATGACATCGGTGTAGAATCATCTCTATCAAACACTTGAATATACTTATCCGTAGAATCATCTGTTGGTTCATTCTGTGAGACATATTTCTTTGCCATATCCTCTGCTCCATCAACTACAGATAAAGCAGTTGGTAATGCTCCTGCTGCTAATGGAAGTAGTGCTAGTTGTGCTGCTCCTGGCATAAAAGAACCAACACCCTTTGCATATTTTCCAAGACGGGTTCCAATATTACCAGGTAATAAGTGACTTAACTCTCCTGCTCTACTGGCAAAATAGTCTGCACCTTGCATTCCTATTCCAGTTAAATAAAAGCTGGATGGTAATCCAAATGAATAAACTGCTCCATCTACGGATAAAGGTTCAAGTTCTTTTTTATTACTAAATCCATATCCCCTTTCTCCAATTTTTTCTACAGGCCCCGCCATCCCCCCACCACTACCGGGTACTTCTTTTTCTTCTTTTTCTTTTTCTTCTTTTTCTTTATTGGCAGTATCAGTTACAGATTCTAATAAAGATCTTAGCCCCTTATAGTTGAATCTAGATGGAGA
>Ga0078894_10001811_pt1 | contig 16054 bp, 26 predicted proteins | sample LauGreSu1BDMLBSD_2_FD_67506 | JGI IMG/M metagenome (GOLD analysis project Ga0078894, IMG submission 67506) | Freshwater lake microbial communities from Lake Michigan, USA - Su13.BD.MLB.SD (version 4) (version 4) | ecosystem: Environmental > Aquatic > Freshwater > Lake | place: Lake Michigan... | reverse complement strand
TAAAAAATACGGATTTAGAACAATTCAATTTGATTTAGATAATTATGGGTCTAAAAAAGAATTAAAATCTGCTACCGATTATATCAAAAAAATTATTCTAAGCCATCGACCCAATGAAGAGCTTAAATGATTATCCTGTTACTGGAGTAGTGTCGTATTCTGCATACTCTTGCTTATCATTTACATAGCTATACAGTGTTGGGGATTGAAATAAATCTTTTAAATAAACAGTGCTAACACTTCCATCTTTTGTTAATAAAGCTTTATTTGCTGCTAAATCCTGAATGAATATTTCATATTCTGTATGGTGGTCTTTAACAGCTCCAGGGTGAGCAGATGATTCTCCTTTTTGCCAAGGTCCAGCAAAAGTAATTCTATTTTTTCCAAATCTAGTACCACCAGCACCAGAATCTACATCTTTTGGCTGAGTGATAGATTTTGCAGATACTCTGTATGCGTCTTTTGGTGCATTTAAGAGTTCGCTATCAATTTTTTTAGAATAATCTAGACCCCATTTTGTTTTTCCAACAGTTTGAGCAACTACTTCACCTGGATGAAATTGACCTGAAGAATCAGTGTATCCACCGCTAAGAGGTGGAATTTTGATGTTATGAATTTCTGGAGCTTTTTCAATTACATTAATAATTTTATTTGTGGGCAATACCATTCCACCTTTATCTGGAAACCATTTATTTGCTAATGCTTGTAAAGTGGCTGGCGCTGGATTTGGTCTGACCGCCCAAGCAGTTCCATCATTAATAGCTACTGGTTTTTTTAATACTTGAATTGTTAGAGTTCCAAATGTTCCCATGGGAATTGTAAGCGGAATTAAGTCGCTTTCTTGAGGTGAAGGCGCATATTCAAGAATTAATTTTTGTTTTTTAGCAGGATCTGCTTTTTCATATTCTTGCTTAAATTCTTCTGGTGACAGCGAGCTAGATTTGCTAGACTTTAATTTAGTTAGCTCTTCATCTACTAGCTGGGTTAAAGTTCCAGTGCTAGCTGCTATTATTATTAATTTTTGAAGTCGAGTTGTCATATTTTTATATCTCAATAGTGATATTGCATTATATATCGCCAGCCCAGATGGCGAGGTACAATTTTAATTGTTTTTGATAGATTTAAATTCTGATTTTTGAAAGGTGTATGAATGAATCATTCGTTATTAGAAAAATTGTTAGAAAAAGGCGTTCTGTTTAAAAATCCAAACACTCAAGAATATGATTTAAATCCATTAGTAGATTTATTCAATTCAGAGGTTTCTTATGGATTTGAAGACGTGGCGATTACTCAGCAAAAAAACATTTGCAAGTCAAGGCTAGATGCAAATACGTCCTCCGAGATTATTAGAGGAGTTCATGTTAAAGTTCCTTTAATCGCCAGCAATATGTCCACTGTTATTAACAGTGATTTTTATATCAAATTGTATAATCTTGGCGCTTTTGCCTTTATGCACCGTGCAGCTTCAGACGAATTCTTGCAGGAAGAAATGCAAAAGATTTCTAAAGAATGTCAATGGGTAGCAGGTTCAATCGGCATTGATGATTCTCAATTTGATTTAGCAAAAAAACTTATTAATAAGGGTACAAATATTCTTGTTATTGATATTGCTCACGGGTACACTGATACCATTTTTGAACTGGCTAAAAAGTTGAAATCATATTCAAAAGAAGTTAAAGTTGTTATTGGTAATGCTACCAATCCAGAAATTATGTATGAATGCGGTGATTGGGTAGATGCTATTAAAGTTGGCATTGCTCAAGGATTTGCTTGTGAAACTAAAAACACCGCAGGATGTACAGAAAAACAATTTTCAGCAGTTTTAAAATTCAAGTCTTTGTCTCGCAAATTGGGAATACCAATTATTTCAGATGGTGGAACTAGAGAGCCCGCTGATTTAGTGAAGGCAATTGCAGCTGGAGCTAATTCGGTCATTGCTGGTAAAATATTTGCCGCCTGTCCCGAAAGCGCAGCGGAGACTGAGCTGGTTAATGGCGTCCTAAAGAAAGTTTACGCAGGAATGGCTTCTCGCTATGTTCAAGACCGATGGAAAGGCGGATTAAAACCCGGCACATGCCCTGAGGGTGGCGTCAGATATTTAGACGTAGGAGAGGGTGCTGAGAAGTTGTTGGAGCGTTATGGCGGAGCCCTTAAGTCAGGCATAACATATGCCGGGGCTAACGATGTAGCATCTTTTCAAGATAAAGTTAAATTTGTTAGGTTTGCTAAATGAATATAATTTTGCCGGTCATTCATTATGCTCAAAGATTTTGGGAAAAAATTTTAGAGCCAGGCATATCATCGGATATTATTAAATTTACCATGTCTTCTGTTAGAGAAATGCCGTTTTCTTTCACAGAAGATATGGCTAAATTTATTACTTATTGCAAAGATGAAGAGTATTTGGAAGAAATGAATGAGTTTCATAGTGAAATCTTTCAAAATCAAGATTTACTTAAAGTTTATTTAGACTGCATTTTTGGATTATTGCAAAAATATTGCAAAGATAATAATATTCAAATGCATATAGAAGATTATACTTTTAAAATATTGCTTAGGTGGTAATGTGGTTATCAAAATAATTGCAGCCGTAGATTTAAACTATCTTATGGGCTATGACAATGCTATTCCTTGGCATAAGCCTGCTGATTTAAAAAGATTTAAGCAAAAGACCTTAAATCAAATAGTAGTTATGGGTCGTAAGACTTATGAGTCTATAGGAAAAGCTTTGCCTAATAGAATAAATTGTGTTATTTCTAGAGATCCAGGAAAAATTAAAAATTTATCTCCAGGAGTAATTGTATCTACATCTTTGGAGAATATGTTTGAGCGATTATCTGAGTCTGATAAAATTATTTGGGTAATTGGTGGATCTCAAATCTATAAAGAAGCTTTATTAATGGATATTGTTTCTGAAATTGATTTAACTATTTTAAATGGCAGGTGGGTTCCGCCAACCAACGATTCTATGGAAATAGTTGAGCAGAAAAGTGTAATTTTCCCTCATGTTCCTTTGGAATATACTATTGAATCAGAAGAGATTAACAAAGAAGATCCCTCTTTGCTACATAGAAAATATGTAAAAAGTTATTGGTGATCTATTTTTTAATTTGAGTTAATAGTTCAAATAAACAGGATAATTTGTATAAATTATTAATTTTATTTGAAGCTTTTTTCTGAATAGATCCGTAGGATTTTCCTATCACAGTCTCTGGATTTAACTTGTTTCTTGGCATGCTCATTGGCGTGGGTCCGGATGCACCTTTTTGTGTAATCCATATTTCTAAATGAACGTGAGGTGCTGATTTTTTAGCCGATCCTGTATTTCCGTTTAATCCTATTACAGTTTTAGGAGAAACTTCAACTCCTTTTGCTACATTAATTTTATCTAAATGAGCATAAAAACTATACATGCCAGGATCTTGTGGATGCTCTATTACGCAGAAATTTCCGCTTTTTCCTCCAGAGCCTACTTGAGCAACAATGCCACTTCCAATTGGAAACACTTGTTCACCTAGACCCAATTGCATGGCTTTGGATAATTCCTTTGATTTTACGGCTTCAGTGGTTCCTGGCGCAAAAATATCAAGCGCTTGATGCCCTTTAGGATGACCTAGCTTTTCTTCAGATTGAGTATAGTATCCTCCAAATTCCTTGTACTCTCCGTTTAGAATTGGTAACTGATATGTGCCAGATGAAAAGCGAGAATTTTCTTCTTCGCTTTCTTGATCGGGCTCAGAAGAATCTTCAGAATCTTCTTCTGAGCTTCCTTCCGAATCTCCCTCAAGGTCTCTGCTTAGATCTTCCAAATCTTTCAATGAATTATTGGCTTTTATAATTAAAGGCATATTTGTTCTATATCAAATTTTTGAGTTAATATAATCATCAACGGAATATCCGTCGTTTGTTTGCTCTACCTATGGATCGTTAGTTGAAGAGGTATTATCTTCGATTTTTTTTCATTTTTTAAGATTTCGGCGAATTCTTTTTTGAAATTATTTTTTATTTTTTTAACTCTTCTTCTAAAGATTTATTGGTTTCAATTTCTCTTTCTAATATATAATATGATATATTTTTAGCTGTTGAAAGGCTTTATGAATCAAAAAAATCAAAAATCAATTCCCGAATACTATACAGTTAAAGTTGAGGCGGAAGTTCCAACTATTATAACTTATCGAGTCTTGGCTTCTTCGCCAGAAGAAGCCATAGAAAGGTTGCAATACGCCTCTATTTCTGAACCAGTTAAGCCAAATCTGGCTAAAATGAAAAAGAAAAATGCTAAAGCCTATAGGCAAGGCACTCTTGAAATACAAGCTTCTAAAAAATATTAATTATGGCAGGTCTTAAATATTATATTATAGATACGGAAACCACGGGCTTAAGTGCTGATTATCATGAAATAATTGAAATATCAATTATACGAGCAGAAGATAAGCACCAAATTACTAAATTTATTAAACCGGATTTCCCTCAAAGAGCATCTCCTGAAGCCTTAAAAATTACCAACAAATCTTTTAAAGATTTGTTGAAAGGTGAAGGCAAAGAAGCTGTTGTTGAATCTATTAACAAATTTCTAGCCGAAGACAGCTCATCTTCAGAGCATAGGGTGTTCGTGGCACACAATGCTCCTTTTGATAGGAGATTTTGTCATGCACTGTGGTCTTCTGTAAATAAAATTTTTCCAGCCAATTCTTGGCTTGACACTAAATCTTTGGCTAAATCAGTTCTAATCAAACAAGGAAATTCTAAACCCAAAGATTTAACATTAAAAGGCGCTATGGAGCAAATTGGCGCTAAAGCGTATGAAGGAGCCCACAATGCCTTGATTGATTCTAGAAACTGCTATTTGCTTTGGAAAAAAGCGATGGATTCGAATATAAACTATTTAACTCACATTAAACGAAGTCCACATTCTGTAGATAATAATTATGGCAATGACGAAGATTGAAAAAGAAGTCACTGATTTAATTTTATTTGGAAAAGTTCCTTCAGGGTCAAAAGAGGAAGAAGAAGATGTAGCAATTAATATATTAAAAGTTTCTGCCGAAAAATATCCAGATATTCTTTGGTCAGTTATTTTTGAAGCCTTTAGTTATGATCATACTGGAATGACTATTTCTGCCATGGCTGCGTATTTGTGCAGCCCAAGCGCAAAAAATCACTTTAACTCTAAGACAAAAAAATATTTTACAGACATATTATTAACATTAAATCCAATAGCATTATTGGATTTAACAGAGCATGTTAAAAGTAAAATTTTTGGGATTGGATTAGGATCAAGGAACCAGAAATTATTTAGAAATGTTATTGAGCGCTGGAGCTATGATGAATTGAAAGAATATGCTTCTTTATATCCAAAAGAACTTCTTTCATTAGTTAAATTGTTGCATCCAAGATTAAGCGACGACAAAGGAAAAATTATACAAAACGTAGCTAATAAACTCGTATAATATTGAAGTCTATTTGAGCATGAGATGACTATCCACTTTTTTTAACAGGATGAGTTATGGGATCAGCTATTTCTTCAGAGTCTTTAAAAAACAGCGAATTATCAAATGAAGATTTGGAAGAATTATCGGCATTTTATAAACTTTCTATCCTCGAAAGAGATTTGAATAAGTTAAAAGACATTCTAAATGAAATGAAAAAAATTAAAGAATGTTGCGCTCAATCAAATGAACTTGAGGGAATAAATGCCTCCCGCAAAAAATGACTTAGCAAATCAAGAATTAATTAAAAATTTAGACGTAACTCACCAATTAGTTAGACAATTAATTTCAGATTTGCGTGATGGCGAAATAGACTTTGCCAAATTAAGCACAGAGCTAAACCACTTAATTGCACAGTTTAAAGAGCTATCTCACTCTTTAGATCAAACAGATGATTTAATTTTAAATATTAATTTAAAAATAGCATTGTTAGAAAAATCTGTTAATGATTTGGAGAATTGGGTTAAAGAATATAAGCAAAAAGAACAAGTGCAAGCCATGCAGACTCAGATAGCTGATAAAAGAGGTCGATGGCAAATGTTTGCAGCTGTAGCAAGTGGTGTTATAGGTATAATAGGTTCTTTAGTTTCAATTATAATAAATCATCTAAACAAATAAAAACAAAGAGAAACGCTGAGTAAGATGCTATTCGTTTCAATACACAACTAGCCGTATCTTATATAAACAATAACGCTTTTCCGTTATTGTTTATATTTTTTTTAAAGGAGAAAGAATTATGACATACGAATATACTTGTACTTCTTGCAATCATGAATGGGAAGCAGAACAATCCATTAAAGATGAGGCTTTAAAAGCTTGCCCTAAATGTGGGAATGAAACTGCTAAACGTTTGATTTCTAAATCTAGTTTCGTATTACAAGGTAGCGGTTGGGCAAAAGATAATTATTCATGATTTCCTGTTTTCAACAGCTATCTAAATTAGAAAGTTGGATTCGAGGAATTAATCCAAATAATATTAAATTTGTTTGGATAGATTTCTCGTATTCCAATGAGTTTAAATCGGATCAGTTGTATGATATTTATGGAAGAAATCAGTCATTTGTTTTAAAAAGCATATGTGATAAATATAATATTCCTTATCATGTTTATTCTGCTAGTTTGAATTCTTCAGACCAAGAAAGGTTGTTGGAATTTTCTAAATTCATGCAGTGGAAATCTGAAAATTTTAATACTATTTTAATTGGTAAGATATTAAAAGAGCAGATCTATTTCGGAGAATATAAAAAATATTATTTTGATGTTTTAGACATATCCCCATTTGGGGATATGTCCGAGTCTCAATTAAAAAATTTAGTGCATTTCATTCATACAAATGAAGACTTAAGAAATTCGAGTCAATTATCTAAACTTGAATGGCTGTATCAGCAAGATCTTTTGTATAAAATTATTTCTTCCGAGGCAGATCCGACAAAACATGCTGTATGGGGCATTTACTCTTTAGAGCAAAAATCTTTAATTGCTAAATATTACGCTTTGTTTAAAAATAGATATCATAAAATACAAAGAGAAAATATTTTCACATTATGAGATTAGGAAAAGAACTAGCCTCTTTGCGGGCATCAAACTCAGACAACTTTCCAGCACTAAGATTTATAATACAGTCACTTGCCATGAAGCCTGTTTCGTGGCAACTTTGGGAAAGTAAAATTAAAGATAAAATTGAAATTTATGACGATGGTCAAAAATTAAATTATAAATTATCTTATGAAGATAATTTTGATTTGTTTAGATTTTCCAATTTATCAAATATTATTTCATATTCCAATGCAATCATTGTCGCTAAAAAAAATAAAAAAATTAAATTATGGCTGCTAGGAAAAGATAATATTGTTAGATACTTTGAGCATGTGAATGAATGGAAATCTAATCATTTATTTTCAGATACTCCAGCCTTAATATTTAATGTTGTAAATATATTTTTAGGAGATTCTGATAAAATATCAAGCTTGTTTCGTATGGAGGATTCTATGATTTTAACGCCTCCATTTGACGATATAGAATATAGGACAAATAATAACTTCCTTCCATTATGGAAAGAAATGGAAATATGATATGGCAATTTTAAAAGGTTTATTAAGATATCGAAAAGGTGATGCCACTTTCCCACAGGGAGGCGGTCATAAAATCATTATGCATGTTTGCAATAATTTGGGAGGCTGGGGCGCTGGATTTGTAGTTGCACTATCCAAGCGCTGGAAACTTCCTGAGCAAGAATATCGTAAATGGTTTGCCGGGAAGCAGAATTTCAAGCTAGGTGAAGCTCAATTTGTTTTTGTTCAAACTGATGTCACTGTAGCAAATATGCTTGCTCAGCATGGGCTTCGTTACAATGACGATGAGCCCGCCGTAGTTGAGCTTAAAAACCTAGAAGCCTGTTTAGAAAAAGTTTATCTCCATGCTTTTGAAAATAGCTCAACAGTTCATGCTCCTAGAATTGCCTCGGGGCTAGCTGGGTTGCAATGGGAACAAGTGGAACCACTAATTAAAAAGCATTTAGTAGATAAAGGCATTGATGTTACTATCTACGACTTGGAATGATATGATTCAGGAAATAGTTTCTTTGGTTAAAGATAAACCAGTTACGGCAGGAGAGAGCCACCCTGCCGATTCTATCATTTCTTTAATTGCTAAAAAAGAAACTCATTACATTGAGCTGTTCTACTTGATGATTGCTAGTTATCCTAATATTAGAGCAGATCTGTTTAAATTGCTTTGCAGATTAGATTCTAAATATTTAGATAATCTAACATTTCATGGAATTTGCAGAAGATTTTTAAATGATAACAATGTAGAAGTCGTTGATGCCGCCATTGGAATGTTTGAATCTTTTTCTGACAAATCAATTTTAAAAGATTGGTTAGATTCGAAACCTGATCAATCTCAATGGCTATTAGATTATGCTCATCAAATCGTTAATCAAGATTCTTCTTTATAACGAATAGCGAACCATTCCACAAATTCATGATCAAATCCAGTTGGATCAATTTTATTTGTTGTAATGTTATAATGACCTAAAAGTCCTGAATAATTTTCTACATTGGGAATTACAGTTTTACTGTAGTTCCCGTTTTTATCTTTAGGGAAAGCTAATTCAACAGCGGGGCAAAAATGATTTACTGCATAGGCTATTTTGGCAACAGCTTCTAGTTGAGCTTTTGTTGGCTTAAAAACTTTCATGTTCATAGAATGAATTCTTTCATTCATCATTTCATGATCTTGTACTTTGTATTTTTTTCTATTAGCCTCGCTATATAGTTTATCATCTTGCCAGGCTTGAGGCATGTAACAAATTTCAATTCCTGGACCTAAATTATTGACTGGCTTTTGAGACCATCCAATATCTTTAATCATTAGGCATTGATAAATGGTGGCACATCCATCTTCATTTATGTCATCATCAACAATGAAATTGACGCTTAAACCTCTAGCATTTAATCCAGTATAAGTTTGTTTAGCATTATAAGTAACGGTATGATGCATGACGCATTGTTTTATTTCTGATAATGCTTTTTGACTATCCCTAGCTTGATATTTTCCATTATAAAAACTATAATTAGGAGACTCGTTCCAAAGAACTACTTTGCTGTCAATATCTACTTTATTTTTTTCATCAAAGTAAATGCAAGAATTCATTTTTGACCTTTGAACAAATTAATGATTAAAGCGAAAATTTGAATAATTGTTTCTATAAATTTGTTTTTAGGCTGAGATATTTGTATTTGTGATTCTTTTGTATTTATTTCTTTTTCAGACTTTTGAGGAGCTGATGGCAGCGTAGTTGTAGCGGGGGAACTTTCTGTTACTGTTGGAGCGGTGGGTGCTAAGCTAGGCTCTCTTACATTAGGAGGCAGGCTTTCCGGAACATGTTCTATTGGTTTATAATTCTCAGGAATAAACGTTATGAAGTGTTCTGATTTTTTATCAAATGACTTAGCTAACTTAGTCATTAAATTTGTATAATAATTCAAATCAGCGGTAAAGTATCCGCCTTCTTTTAATTTAGCACAATACTTTGCTATATTGCCTTCTTTTAAAGCTTCTAGAGCTGGTTGATATCTTTTCTTATTTAAGAATTGTAAATAAGCTTTAGCTCCTTCTACCGGGGAGTCCCAGCTTTGGAAAAATGTCTGTGGGTGATAAGGCTCAAACCAATGAGTTTTACCATTTAAAATTTCATTGCATTTGTAAGAGGTATATGGCTGACCTTCTCTTTTTTTTATATTTCCAAAGTTATTATTATAAATAAATTTTCCACGACCAACTTCCAAAGAAGTATGACACCACAAGATACAAAGTTGCTGTTTAGTTACGTCTATATTATAAATTTCTTTCCAGGCTTGTCGTAAGTAAAAAGCTAACTCGTCTTCTGTTAAAGCGGTGTGTACACATTCTTTGAACAATGGATCGGTGGGACGCTCTTTGTAATCCATAGCCTGCTCCTAAAAAGAAAATAACGCAGCATTCAACAGGAATGCTACGTTATTATTTCTAATTATGCAATATTTAAAATGATTTAGCTTTTAACTACCTGCCAAGCAGCTCGAAATTTATCGAAATATTTTTTCTCCATCAAAGAATTGAACTCTAGCTCTTTGAATTTAATTAATAGCTTTTCTTCATTAAATGAATGTTCTTGAACTTTCCATTTATTTTCTTCTGTCATATTGTCAGACTTAATAGTAACAAATGAAATCAAAACCATATTTCTTTGATATATGGAAATATCTTCTGCTGACAATCCGTCAACAAAATTTTCTTTTGCCAAGGTTTTCTCGGCTTTCTTAGGACCCATGATTCCGGGAATATTATCCGAAGTATCTCCTTTCAGTGCTTTGAATTGAATGTAATCACAAGCAGGAGCTTCCATAAACTTCTTTGTAAATGGATTGTAGATCTGAACATTTAAGCCATTTACTTGTAGCATTTGAATATAGTCAGAATCATTACTAATAACTATATTCTCATGCTCTTTGTTCTTTTTAACTAGGGTGTTAATTACATCGTCGCATTCATAGTCGGTATGGCTAATTACAGTTACAGGCAAAAACTCTAGCAGTTCATATATTTTGTACTTGTTTTCACGAAACAAGTCTCGAACTTCTTGCTGTGCTGCAGTTTTAACGATTCTGTTGGCTTTGTAAGAGCTTAACAGATTATATCGAAATTCAGGCTTGCCTTCCAGTACAAAATAAACCTTGTCAGGTTTAAACTGCTCTACTGTAGCTTTCATATTCCTGATGAAGTTATATGTCATTGCATAACTATCATCTTTATCATCTTTGCTGGCTCCAAATTTAATATTGGCTCGCCACATGGCATTCATTCCATCGAAATATAAAATTCTCATTTTTTCCTTAAAGAACAATTCCGAAATCTTTAATAGCTTTATGAATTGCTAGATTCTTCATCTTAAATTCAAATTCAATATCAATCTTGTTCTCATCGTTCCACTTCTTTTGCAAGTCAGGAATATAATGAACATAATCTGAATGTTTGCGTCGATCCTTGAATGATCCATTAACAGCTAAAGGATTTGTATTACTCAAATGCGTTAGCATTTTAACGCTCCAGGTCTTCATAGCCAGCTCCAGCCCCTCATCTACCGTTATTCCCGCATCATTAAAAACATGATGATGCGAATCATAACAGCACGGAACGCCAGTTTCCTCATAGCATGCATACAAATCTTTGACATTGTAACAGCTTTCATCGTTTTCAAGCGTCAATCTAGATTTCACATTTGCTGGCAGTTTTTTGATAGTGTCAATCAGTACCGGCAATTGATCTTTTGTTCCTCCATGAATATTAATTGAATAATATGGAGTGCAATCCAATTCCATATTATCAAAAATCCAAGCGTGATGCTCTAGAATTTTAACGCTTTTATTAATTACTTCCCGGCTCTTTGATGACAATACACAAAACTGATCCGGATGACATGTCACACGAACGTTTGATTTCTTCAAGTAATTGCCAATTCGCAACAAGCGAGAAGAAATTTCTTTATTATCTACTAGCAAGTTATTCACAGAATCATACAAAGGAAACAAATTAGAAGACATTCTAAATACTTTAAATCCTTCCTTCACAATCTCGTGAAGCATCAATTCCAAATTATTTAAATTAGAAATCCAAGTTTCTACAATTTGTTTTTCCGGATATTTTCCATCATTGAATCTGCCAAATTGAAGATTTCTTTCCTCCATGGCATTGAAATATTCAATGGTTCCGTTTCTCTTTTCTTTTGATTTCAAATACTGACAGCACAATCCTATTGACATTGTTCGCCAAACCCTTCCACATCAATAACTTTAATGTTTAAATCCTTGTCTCGCATCACGTTGGCGTACCATAGGTCAATGTGACGATATGTAAACCCAGATAAAAACTTCCAGAAATCATTAATTCTTCCAGTTTTAGTTTTATAAACTCTAAAAGGCATTTCTCTTGTCACAAAATTGTGATAAGCATCAGAATTATATTCCAATTCTAATCTTTCATATTTCTTTAAAGGAGACAGTTTTTCTCCAAGATACCAAAATACTTGGTCTTTATAAATTGTTCCAAAATCATAAATATTCATCAAGTGATGATGATTATTGTTTTTTATATAATTACAAATTTCTAAAAAACTATTTTTGGTAACTCTTGGATCCAAATTCATTTTTAATATTTTATCATTATCATAATGATAAATAACGCCTTCGGACCCTGACCCAATTATTTTACCAATTTTTGATTTTTCTATACTGTCAGGAAGTAATGAAAACAAATATTGTTCATCATTTAATTTACAATCGTAAAGATTTTCTTCTTCAAATCTCAAATCACAAAATGCTTCTAGTGTCTCCATATATGCACAATTTATCCCAAGTCAAATTTACAATGCGGTATGTAATACTATGAGGTCCTATTTTGTTGTGTAGGACGTGAGCCATGCCTAGCTTAACAAAGATGTTTACATCTGTCAAGTTCCGATCAAAATTATCTTGGTAAGAACGAATAACTAAAATTCTTTTATTATTTCTTTTTATATTTTGAATATACGATTCATATCCATCGTGCCCATCATAGCCATCAACTCTAGAATCAAAAGTATACCCATCTAATATTTCATCAATAAAAAGCTGCTTAACCAACATGTTTCTAACATTGTCGGTTAAGTCATTGTTTGCTACGATAATTGCTGAAGGGTATAAAGATCCCAATCATCATCCTAAAGAGTCGATTTCTCTTTGTAATTCGGCGAGTTGCCGAGCAATGTCTTCATCTTCATCTTCATCTTCATCTTCATCTTCAAAATTGGAGCCAAAAGCAAACAAATCAGATCTTCCAAATTCCAGGACGGCTTCTGCCATAAAAGAACTGTATAATTCATCCACGCTGTTTTCGTCTAAGAATTTCATGTCACTGGCGTCACTGCCATCTTCGGAGTCGTCATCGTCTAATTTCGATGAATATGGAGCTTGATTATCATCTGATTTAGATTTCTTAGCTCTTTCTCTCCATTTGGTTTTTACAGGATCCCCGGCATCATTTACATCTAATGCATATTCACCACTGTCAATGATATAACTAACATCTCCAGAGTCATAAAATACGGCATCTGTAGCTCCAGATAAGTCCATATTTTGAATAGCTTTATGGAACTTTAACATGTTTTTTCTAGCTTCACCACAGCTGCCTCTAACCTTTTCAAGAGAAGCATTAATTTTTGCAGCTTGACTTTCTAGATCGTCTAGAGTGCCCTTCAATTTAGAATAATTGTTCTTTGTTTTTTCTAACATAGAAACAATTCTTTTTCTATTATGTTTTTCTTTAGCTGCTAGTTTTATCATATTTTATCGCTTGATTGGTAAATTGCTTAGAAATTAGTTATGTCATTATGTTAAATTATTGGCTTGTTTTTGTTTGCCCAATAAACATTGGCTTTTAATAAATTATCATAAGTTCCAGCGTCTTGCCAGTATCCGCTAAGCATTGCATGCTGCAACTTATTCATATTTAAATACAAATTTAAAATGTCAGTAATTTCTAATTGATTTCTGTTTGATGGAGAAATCTTGTCTAGGAAATTTACTAGCAACTCATCAAATAGATATAGTCCCGTGACTGCATATTGACTGCCTGGATTAACTGGTTTTTCAATAATTTCGGAAATACTTCCATCTGAATTAAAGCAGGGGCATCCAAAGTTTTCAGGGTCAGGAACTTCTTTTAGAAAGATCTTTGCGCCCCCGGCATCTGATGCGGAAAATTCTTGTACATCTTGTGAAATATCTGCATCCGTGGTATTATCACCTAAAATAACAGCAACTTTATGACCTTCAATAAAAGAGCTAGCGGCTTTAATTGCATCGGCAATTCCTCCGTCTGCCTTATCTTGATAGAAGAAAGAAATATTTTTTAAATTAAAATCTTTGCCGTTATTTAATACTCTGATAAAATTACCAGCAAATGGACCAGATACTACAATTCCAATTTCTGTAATTCCCGCTTTAACCAATATTTCTAATGGATAGAAAATCATTGGTTTATCATAAATGGGAAGCAAATGCTTATTATTTGATTGGGTTAATAGACCTAATCGAGTGCCTAATCCACCTGCAACGATTAATCCACGCATACTGCCTCAATTCAATGTTTGTAAATGTTTATTCAGCTCTATTGAGTATAGAGCATCAGAGACTTCCATATCTTTCAAATACTTATCATATAACCTTGTAAAATTATTTTTAATAAATTTCCTCTCTTCAAGAGATAGTAATTTCATTCTAGATCGTAGAATGGCTGATTCTGTGTCGATAAGAATTGAAGGATAATGTTTTTCCGTCATTAATTTGTGACGAAACAAGCTTCTTAAAGTTAAATTTAAATGTTCATTCATGTTAGGATAGCTCCTTTTTGGTTTTTGCTTTGGGTTCGAGCCAGTCAGAGTTTGGTTCAGTTGCCATTTCTTGGTTTGAAAGCATTTGATTAGCATTTTGCCAAAATTCTTTGCATACTTCTACAAAGTCTTCGGCAGGCATTCCTAGTTCGATGGCATAGTTGGCAGACATAGACAATAATACATTAAAAACTGAAATTGTACTGTCATAATTATATTTTTTATGAAATTCATGCCCAATTACTTCTGCACTTTCATAAATTTCATCAGCTAAACTTTGACTAAATTCTTGATGTATTTGTTCTAATTCTTGTTCGCTTAGTTTTTTCTTTTTAGGCATGAATTTTCCTTTGTAATTTTTTATATAATCTATTTAATCCAATTTCTGTCTTGGAATCTGTTAAGTACCCTGCATCAATATGTTCTAAGGCTTCTTTTAAAGATATTTTAAATACTTGAGTATATCTTTCTGTTGGATGACCATCTCCAATTATTGGAGTTTTATTTTCTTGTTTAATTTCTACAGACAAGAAGAATAGCCTTTCAGAACCTGTTCCTGAAAACGTTCTCTTGCCAAGAAATGATAATTCATCTGGAGAAACTATCAAGCCTGCTTCTTCTTTTAATTCTCTAGCAGCCGCTAGTTGATAGCCTTTAAAAGATTGCTCTAATTCAGCCGGATCAACTCCCCCAGCTGGTAGCTCCCAAGTATTTCCAATTCCGTCTTCTTCTGGGAATACTGGATAATTTGCACAGTCTTTGGCTGGACGATAACAGCTAGTTAAATAAACATATGGTTCAGGCTCTAGCTCATAAGCTACAATAACAACGGCATCTGGATATTTTTTAAATATCATATCCATTTCAAATTCTTCAGATACTTCTTCGGATTCTACGTCGTAATGAATTTTATTTTTAGTTTTCCAAACTTCATTCCATCCAGAATATTTAAGTTCTGAATTGATTGTTTCTAGTTTATGATGTATCTGTGGTAATTTACAACTCATTTTTGAACCTCTGGAACCCACCAAGTAGTACGTTTGTCTAAAGTTTCTTCTTTGATAACTTTCATATTATTGATCTGATTCTTGCCGTAAACTTGTAAGAAATTTTCAAATCCACCTTCGTTGCCATCAGCATCTCGATAAGTCATCAAAGAAGCTCCTTGAAGATTATAACTTTCTTTAAGAACATTTTCAATAGATTCTTTTAACAAAATTAATTCTGAATCTGACAAGGAAGAACCTAGCCGATGAGGATTTAATTTAGCTCTAAATAATGCTTCGGCTTTAACATAATTTCCAACTCCTGAAATATTCTTTTGATTCATCAAGATTTCTGGAAGGCTCTTATTTTGTTTGATTTTCTTGTTAAATTCTTCTTGAGATGGAGGCGAATTTAACATATCAGGTCCGATAGACTGCAATTTTTCCTGCAATTCTTTTTCTGAAACTCTTTTAACAGTTCCAAAATGTCGAATATCATTAAAATATATGATTTCTCGAATTTCAATTCCTTGATGATTAATTAAAAGATCGAATTTTAAACCGGAATGTTTAGAGGGTTGAAATTGCCAAGCCCCACTCATTCCCAAAGTAGAAATGATGGAGCTTTGATCCGACAAATTCCAGTAAATGAATTTTCCTTTACAATTAAT
>Ga0078894_10001810_pt1 | contig 16061 bp, 13 predicted proteins | sample LauGreSu1BDMLBSD_2_FD_67506 | JGI IMG/M metagenome (GOLD analysis project Ga0078894, IMG submission 67506) | Freshwater lake microbial communities from Lake Michigan, USA - Su13.BD.MLB.SD (version 4) (version 4) | ecosystem: Environmental > Aquatic > Freshwater > Lake | place: Lake Michigan... | reverse complement strand
CCGGATGCGCTGTTGCGTCAGACCCTGTACAACCTCGTGCAGAACGCGCTCGATGCGTCGCCGCTGCACGGCACGATCACCGTGAGTGCCCTGCAGGACGGCGACCGCTGTGTGCTGCGGGTGGCGGACGAAGGGCCCGGGATTCCGTACGCGATTCGGGAACGCATCTTCGATCCCTTCTTTACCACGAAGGATCGAACCGTCCGCACCGGCGGTATGGGAATTGGCCTGGCGCTCGTTCGTCAGTCGGTCCTCGCCGTGGGTGGCTGGATCGGCGCACACGACCGACCCGAGGGTGGTACCGAGTTCGAGGTGCATCTCCCCATGACCCCTCTGGAAACCGGAGTCCTGCGATGAGTCGCGGCCGCATATTGATTGCTGATGACGAGCCCACGTTCCTCAGCTCCACCGCCGAGCTGTTGCGAGGCGAGGGATTCACGGTAGACGCGGTCGGGAACGGCGAGGGGGCGCTGAAGGCGATCACCACGGCGCCGTACGACCTGATGATCACCGACCTCGAGATGCCCGGCAACGCCGATCTCGACCTCGTGCGGCAGGTGGCCCATGTGAGCGGCGGATTGCCGATCATCATCATCACCGGGTTCCCGTCGGTGCGCTCAGCGGTAGCATCGATCGAGCTGCCGGTGGCGGCCTATCTCGTGAAGCCGGTGCACTTTCCCGAGCTGCTCCAGCGGGTGTCGAGCGCAGTGGCGCGCTTCCGCTCGTATCAGACGATGCAGCGGACCGAGCATCGTCTCCGCGAATACCGCGAGCAGGCGGAGAGTCGGCTGGCGCTCGCGCCGGTCACGCCACCCCATGCGGTCGCGTCGCCAGACGCGGGCACTCCGGTGGATCTGTTTCTGGCGCTTACCTTACGCAACGTGATGGGGTCACTCACCGATCTCGAGCAGCTCGGGCGCGCGTTGACGGGGCAACCGATACCGTCGGCACATCCGTGTCAGCTCATGAATTGCCCGCGCGGTACCCAGCTTCAGGCGGCGATCGACGAAACGATTGTCGTACTCGAGGAAACAAAGGGCGCGTTCAAGTCCAAGACGTTGGGCGATCTCCGCCAAAAACTCGAGTTGCTGCAACGGCACGTGTGACGCTCGTTCAAAAAGCGGAGCATATGGTGCGAAATGACTCACCTGCCCGCACGGGCGCGTAACGTTTATGGTGGTTTCTTCATGAAGGGGGTTGCGCGCCTCAGTGACGAGCCCTAATCATCTACGAAGAATCAGATCGCGACGTGCGGACCGATAAACGCCGGCGCTCGCAGCAGACTCAACCGTAAAGCAGCACGAAAATTCGGATCGCTCGAACGATCCAACCTTGACGGACGGGACAGAGGTCCCGGTCAGTCGAAGGCGCGATGCCCACTCAGAACGAGTGCGGCTTCGCGTTTTTTTGTTTGCCCTCTGGTGGTCCAGCACCTATCCCCACACGCCGCCGCCGGCGGTGTCATCCCGGACGCAACCATGAGCAATGTCGCAGTGTATGGCCACGAGATCCCAATGCCCTTCGCGTCTCAGCGCGGTGCCTCCATTCGCCCCCGCTCCGCGTCGGGACGCGATCGCCATCTCCCCATGGCGTCGCCACCCACTCTGGCCACTGCCTCCCGCCGTGCCCTCACGCGCATCCTCGTGGTTTCACCCGATGTAGACGCACAACACGCGCATCGCGAAACCTTCGAGCGCCTGGGGCGTGAGGTCTTGTGCGCCGGCACGCCGTTCGGTGTGGTGGACATGATCCTCCGCGCCGAAGTGGACCTGGTGGTCATTGATCCGCAATTGACCGACAATGGCGCCTGCACGCTGCGCGACGCGCTGCGCGACGCATACCCAGCGGTGATGACGGCGCTGCTCGCCACGCCCCTTACCCTCGACGAGGCGTCGGCGTTTCTCCAGCGCGCCGAGGCGATGGTCGCCCGTGAGCATGCCGCAGTCGACGTGGAGGGTGCGGCGCCGTCCTCAGCATTCCGTGGCATGTACGGCAACACGACGATCATGCACGACGTGTTCAGGATGATCTCGCGCGTAGGCCGCACGCAGGTGACGGTGCTCGTGACCGGCGAAAGTGGCACCGGCAAAGAGTTGGTCGCGCGGGCGCTGCACGACGAGAGTCCGCGGCGCAACAAACCATTCGTGGCGCTCAACTGTTCGGCGCTGCCCTCAGAGCTGGTGGAAAGCGAGCTGTTTGGCCATACCCGCGGCGCCTTCACAGGGGCGGTGAAGGACCATGGTGGCCTGTTCGAGGCGGCCAACGGCGGCACCCTGTTTCTCGATGAGATCGGTGATCTTGGTCCGCTGGCGCAGGCCAAGGTGCTGCGGGCGTTAGAGAGCGGCGAGGTGATGCGCGTGGGGGGCACCCGGGCCACCCGGGTGGATGTTCGTGTGATCGCGGCAACGAACCGTCCGCTCGACGCGATGGTGGCCGATGGGCGATTCCGTGAGGATCTGCTGTATCGCCTGAAGGTGATCTCGCTCGCGCTCCCGCCGCTGCGCGACCGCCCGACGGACATTCCCCTGCTGGCCAGCCACTTCCTGCGCGTTGTCTCCGCGCGTCATGCGTTGCCTGTCCGCGCCCTGTCCGCCGAAGCACGGGCCCTTCTCGTGGCGTACGATTGGCCGGGCAATGTGCGCGAACTGCGCAATGTGATCGAGGGGGCGCTGGTGTTGTGCGACGGGGGGGAGATTGACGTGTGCGACCTCCCTGCGATCCTCACCCACCGGACGCTCAGCATGACCCGCTCTCCGTCCCTCCTCGAGCCGTTGACCATCGAGCGCGTAGGGGATGTGCCGTTCGTGGAAGCCCGCGAACGCGCGCTGCGCGACTTCGATCGGGCCTTTCTCGGGGCTGCCCTCGCTCGCCACGGTGGCAACATTGCGCGCACCGCACGGGCCCTGGGGTTGCACCGGCAGTCGCTGCAGAAGCTGCTCGCGCGTCGTGATCTGCGGAATGGTGAGATCGTGCGCGAGATATAGAGGGCCGTGGGGAGCGCGGTGGCATCACTGCCGCTGACAGGCGTCGCACACCGCTGCCGATCAGGGTTCAGGCGTAGGTCATTGATTCTCTCTTGCGGGAATGTTCATGCACATTGAATTCTCCGGCGCCGCACAGGAAGTCACCGGCTCATGCCACATCCTCCGTGTCGGCAAGCGCACCGTGCTGCTCGACTGCGGCATGTTTCAGGGTCGGCGCAGCGAGTCGCGCGAGAAGAACCGGAAGCTGCCGGTACCGATCGATGAGATCGATGCCATCGTGCTGTCCCATGCGCACATCGACCACGCGGGGCGTTTACCCTATCTCGTGGCCCAGGGGTACACGGGGAGCATGTGGGCCACCTCGGCCACGCGCGACTTGTGCGCCATCATGCTCGCCGACAGCGCGCATATCCAGGAGAAAGACGCGGAGCATCTGGCCAGGCATCGCGGGGAACAGATCGAACCGCTGTACCGCATGGAGGATGCCACGCGTACGCTCGAGCACATGATCGGCATGCCATTCCACACGTGGTTCAAGGTGACCGACGGGGTGGATGCCATGTTTACCGAGGCGGGGCACATCCTCGGCAGTGCCTCGGTGGTCCTGGAGCTGCGCGAGGAGGGTCACTTCCGGCGCGTGGTGTTTTCCGGTGATGTGGGGCGCAACGGCCTGCCCATCATTCGCGACCCGCAGCCCCCGCCGCTCGGGGCGCATGTGATCCTGTGCGAAAGCACCTACGGTAATCGGGATCATGAGTCGGTCGAGGGCGCGCGCGACCAACTGGCGCGGGTGGTGCGCGAAACGGCGTCGCGTGGCGGGCGCGTGCTCATTCCGGCCTTTGCGGTCGGGCGTACACAGGAGCTGGTGTACGACTTGCACTTGCTGCGGCGCGACGGAAAGATCCCGGACATTCCGATCTACATCGATTCACCGCTGGCCACGAATGCCACGGCGGTCTTCGCGATGCATCCGGAGGCGTACGATCACAACGAAGCGCTGGTACGCCACACGCCGAACCTCTTCGACTTCCCGATGGTGCAGTTCACCCGTGATGTGACGGAGTCGAAGCGGCTCAACAGCATGCACGGGCCGATGATCATCATCGCGGCTTCGGGGATGGTGGAGTCGGGGCGTATCCTGCACCACCTGCGCTCCGGCGCGACCGATCCGCGCAACACGATTCTCATCGTGGGCTTCCAGGCGGAACACACGCTGGGGCGGCGTATCGTGGAGCGTCAGTCACGGTTGCGCATCTTCGGCGAGGAGGTGCCGTTGGCGGCGCACGTGGAGGTGCTGAATGGCTACAGTGCCCATGCCGACCGGACCGAGCTGCATGAGTGGTTACGCCGCGTTCGGACCGGGGGGGTAGCCGAAGGGCGTGGCACCCCGACGGTCTATCTCGTGCATGGTGAAGCCGAGGCACAGGATGCCCTTGCCGGGCAGCTTCGTGGTGATGGCTTTGCGGTGCAGATCCCCGCCCCCGGCACGCGGGTCACGCTGTGACGCCTGTCCGGACGGTATTTGCCGGGGGCGCTCCGGTGCCGCAGGGGCGCGTGATGGCGTAGTTTGGCGGTGCTATGGCTCGATCGGCCCCAGGCGTCCCCCGCCCCCACTTTGTTCGCGTGATCCGCCGCACGGTCGTCGTGTTGGCTGCCGGGTGGTTCGTGAGCCTGCTCGGCATTGCCGGCTGGTCGCGCCGTTCCTCATCGGAAACGGCGGATGCGATTGTGGTCCTCGGGGCGGCGCAGTACGGTGGCCGGCCGTCACCGGTGCTCAAGTCGCGGCTGGACCACGCACTGGAGCTCTGGGAGGCTGATCGCGCGCCCCACGTGGTGCTCACCGGCGGTCGCCGTCCGGGGGATCTGATCAGCGAAGCCGCCGCCGGTCGCCGCTATCTGGTACGTCGGGGCATTCCGAACGATTCGATGATGCTGGAGCCGGCGGGGCGCACATCGCTCGCGTCGATACGTGGCGCCGCGGAGCTCCTGACCGCAAGCCGCGCCCGGGGCGGCACCATGGCGAACGGCCCCACCGAGAGCGGGGAACGCCCGCGACCGCGGGTGCTGCTGGTGAGTGATCCCTTTCACATGCTGCGGCTCGACGTGCTCGCGCGGATGAACGGGCTCACGCCCCTGCCCTCCCCCACGCGTACCAGTCCCATTTCGGCCAATCGCGCCGTGCTCGAATACATGCTGCGCGAGTCGGTGGCACTCCCCACCGACATCGCGCTCATGGTGTGGCTCACGATGACCGGGCGCACCATCGACGGCGAGCAGACGTCGGACTGATCGCGACCGCAGCGCGGCACGGCCTTCAGTACTTCAGCCGCCCCACCACGCGTCCGTCAGTACCGATGATGTCGATCTCGCCGCGTCGCACGTCGTTGTGCATGCGGCGAAGCGATCCATCGTCCTGGAACGGGAAGGCATAGCGCAGTTGCGCGGTGAGCGAGTAGGTGTCGGCGGCGCCTAGGTTGACGGTGTAACCGAGGTCCTGGAGCGACCCGAGGGAAATGCGGCTGAGCGGGTTCGATCCGCGATTGAGGAACCCGGTCATGAGCTCGTTGCGGAGGATCGATTCGCGCCAATGCGAGTCGCGCGTACCGGCTCCGAACTGGTTTTCCACCGGCACCGCCATGCCGCTGTAGGTGACCGTGTTGAGGGCGGCGAACTGCGCGCGGGCCGTGGGACCCGAAAAGTACGGGTCGTTGGTTCCGGCGCCGGTGAGTAGGGAGCGCTGGAAGTTCCACAACGTGCCGATGCCAAGTACATGCCCCATCTCATGCACGATGACATTGGTGATGGACCCGTCGGCCACCAGGTCGCCGATGTCGAGGCTATCGAACTGCATCAGCCCGTAGGCCGTGAGGCGGGTCGACACGTTGACGGCACAGGGTGACGCCTGCCCGAGGATGTTGCCTGTGCTGTCTCCGCGATGGTCGATCGAGTCGATGCGGGCATAGATCACGACATCGTTGATCGTTTCGTTGATGGCCGGGAGCCAGCTCGCCCCGCAGCCGCCGGCTGCGCTCCTGACGATGGTGCGATGCAGATCCGCGACGATGGCCGATTTCCAACGGGCGGCGGCCACGGCAAAGGCCTGTTGGACCGCGGGGCGCGGAGCCGGTCCCACGAAGCGCACGTCGATGTCGAAGGCGGAGGCCGACGCGGAGGCTGTGAAGGTGACCGCTCTCCCCGGAACCGATGCGCTGGACGCCGTCAGCGTTTGCGTGGTCGCCGTGGGACCCAGGATCCAGCTGCCGACGAAAGCGGTACCGTTCGCGGGATCGGAAGAAACGAGGGGACTGGTGATGGTGCCCGAGTTGGCGCCGGTCATGAAGCTGACGGGGATGTTGCCGACGCCGTTCCCGAACTGATCGACGACCCGCACACCGGGGGCAACTGGGATCACCGTACTGAAGGCGCCGATCTGATTATCGCCGGCGATCTTCACGAGGTTCACCGCGGCGCCGGGCTGGGCGACGGCGGCGAAGTCGACCGGGGTGGCACCGGTGGCGCTGGCACGCAGGATCTGCGGGCCGGACTGCGTACCGAGCGTCCACGACTGGACGGTCGCGACGCCTTGAGCATTCGTGGTCTGCTGACTGCCGTCCACGCTGCCGGTACCCTGCACCACCGTGAACAGCACACCCACGCCCGGCACGGCGTTGCCGTACTGGTCTTCCGCGCGCGCAGAGGGCGCCGCTCCAACCGGTGTAGCGACGGGTGCTGTTTGATCGTTCGCGCTCAAACGACTCAGACGAGCCGCCGGGCCCGGCAACGCGGTTGCTGTGAAGGTGGTGGTCAGTGCCCCCGCCGCGGCTTCGAGCGTCTGGGTACCGGCCGTGGTGCCGAGCACCCAGCCGCCGGAGGACGCCTGACCGGTGGCGTCGGTGCGGACGGTGTCGCTGGAGACGCGACCGCCGCCGGTGACCACCCGAAAGCGCACCAGCAGCCCCTTCACGGCGCGCCCTTTTTGGTCGGTCACCCGCACCGAAGGCGGCGCCTGCAGCACGGTGCCGACCGTTCCGGAGAAGCTGCTGCCGGCGATGGCCGCGGCGGTGGTCGGTACCTGTGGATCGTCACCACACGCTGCGATCACTGAGAGCAGGCAGATCGTTGCCGCACGGGCTGCGCGAGCGAGATAGGACCGACCGGACATAACGATGCGGGCGCAAGAGAGAGCAGATGACACGGGACACATGTAGGATGCACCCGAGTACGGCAATAAATGAACACCAATGCCGCACGCCGGGGTTTCGGGTTGCTGGTACACGCCCCAACATTGACCGATGCACATCCCTGTCGAGAGTTACCACCTCCCGAACGGCCTGCACGTGGTGCTCTCCGAGGACCATACGGCCCCGATCGTGGCGGTGAATCTGTGGTACCATGTCGGCTCGGCGAACGAGCGGCTGGATCGTACCGGCTTTGCCCACCTGTTCGAACACATGCTCTTTCAGGGATCGGCCAACGTCGAAGCCAATGAGCACTTCGAGCTGGTGCAGCGCGCCGGTGGAACCCTGAACGGCTCCACGTGGCTGGACCGCACCAACTATTACGAGACGATGCCGTCGCACCAGCTGGCGCTGGCGCTGTGGTTGGAAGCCGATCGCATGGGACGCATGCTGCCGGCAATGACGCAACAGAAGCTGGACACGCAACGTGATGTGGTGAAGAACGAGCGCCGCTGGTCGGTCGATAATCAGCCGTATGGCACGTGGTGGGAGCGCCTGCCCTCGCTGGCATTTCCGGAGGGGCATCCGTTCAACCACTCGCTGATCGGCTCCATGGAGCATCTGACCGACGCGTCGCTGGATGACGTGGCGGAGTTCTTCCGGATCTACTACACCCCGGACAATGCGGTGCTGACGGTCGCGGGTGATTTCGACCGGACGGAGACGGTCCGTCTGATCGAGGCGTACTTCGGCCCCATTCCGCGCGGCAGTGGACGCCCGCCGCTGCGCGACATGCAGCTCCCACCCACCTTCGGCACCACGCGAAAGGAGGTGGTCCCCGATGCCGTGGTGCTCCCTCGCCTGTTCGTGGCGTGCCGCACGCCGGTATTCGGCACCGATGCCTACTATGCAGCCAGCCTCGCCGCGGCGGTGCTGGGGCTGCGTACCGGATGCCGTCTGGAGCAGTCGCTGGTGCGCCGGCAGCGGGTGGCGTCACAGGCGAGTGCATTCACGTATGATCTGGCGAAGGGCAGCGACCTGCTGGTGATCGATGCGACCGCGCACCCCGGGGTGACCCCGGACCAGCTCGAAGCGGCGGTGCTGGCGGAACTCGAGGTGCTGGCGCAGCACGGCGTGACGGAGGATGAGGTCACGCGCGCCCGCGCGCTCATCGAGACCAGCTTCACGATGAGTCTTCAGTCGGCGGCCGAGCGCGCCGATCAGCTGTCGCGCTTCGCCACGTACTTTGGGGACCCGAGCCTCGTGAACACGCAGGTGGACCGCTATAACGCCACCACGGCGGCGGATGTGTCGGCCTTTGCGCGCACGTTCCTCGGCCCCGACAATCGCGTGCTGCTGCTGTTCGTGCCCGCTGACGAGCCGCCCGCTGAGATGGCGCACGAACTCGAGGAGGCCACGGCATGACCGCGACGGCGACTAATGCGGGACCTGCCGAGGCAGCTGCCGTGAAGGCTTCCACACACGGGGCCCCGCCCCGCCCTGCTTCAGGCGCGCCACGTCCGTACCGATTCCCGGCCTTCGAAACGCGCATCCTTTCGAACGGGCTGCGCATCATGGTGGCCCGCATGCCCGCCATTCCGGTGGTCACCACCCTCGCGGTAATCGAAGCCGGTGCCGCGCGTGATCCGCGCGACTTCGAGGGGCTCGCGCAGCTGGTCACGCGCTCGCTGACCGAAGGCACGCGTCACATGAATGCGCTCGAGCTCACCACGCGCCTCGAGATGTTGGGTACCACCCTCGACACCGGCGCCGACTGGGACTCGGCGATCGTGCAGCTCACCGCCCTGTCGTCGCGCGTGGACGATGCACTCGCGGTGCTGGCCGAGGTGCTGCAGCATCCGTCCTTCCCGGAACACGAGCTGGAACGCCTGCGCGCCGAACGCCGCGCCGACCTGGCGCAGCTGCGGGCGGAGCCGCGTGGACTGAGCGATGTGTTCTTCACCCGACTGCTCTACGAGCCGTCGTCGCGTTTCGCGCGCCTCGCCGGTGGTGACGAGCGCAGTATCGAAAAGCTCTCGCGTGAGCAGGTCGTATCGTACCACGCCACCTATTTCCGGCCGGACGCGACGGCGCTGATGATGGTGGGGGACATCGACATCGAGCATGCGATCAAGATGGCGAGCGCGCACTTCGGTTCCTGGGAGGGGAAGGCGCCGCCGGTGACGGAACCTTCTGCGGCCCAGCGTCATCTCGAGCCCCGCGTGCATCTCGTGCACAAGGCCGATGCGCCGCAGAGTGAAGTGCGCGTGGGCCACGTGGCTATCCCGCGACTGCACGAGGATTACTTCGCGGTGGTGGTGATGAACGCGATCCTTGGCGGCCTCTTCTCCTCGCGCCTCAATCTCAACCTGCGCGAGCAGCACGCGTACACCTACGGGGCGCACTCCACGTTCGACTGGCGCCGTGCCGCCAGTCCGTTCGAGGTGAGTACCGCGGTCGAGACGGCCGTCACGGCCGATGCCCTCCGTGAGATCGTGCACGAGTTCACGCGCATCCGCGAAGCGCCGGTGTCGGAGGCGGAGCTGTCGCTGGCCGTCTCCTACCTGGTGGGCGTGTTTCCCATCCGCTTCGAGACGACGGCCGAGGTGGCCGGCGGTCTGGCCAACGTGGAGATCTTCCGCCTGCCGAGCACGTACTTCGATACCTACCGGACGCGCGTGGCGGCGGTGACGGTGGACGATGTGCTGCGCGTGGCGCGTACACATCTCGATCCGACGCGGTTGCAGGTGGTGGTGGTGGGCAATGCCGACGCGATCCGGGCGCCGATCTCGGCTCTGGGGCTTGGTGCGATCAGCGTGTACGATCCCCTCGACGACGACCTCGCCTGACCGCTCGCGGTGCTCCGGCTGCAGCTGCAGCGGGACGCATGCCGTCGGCACGTTGTTGCCGGCGGCATTATCGTTGTGTGTCCCGTGACGCCGCCCCCTTTCATCTCTCCGACGTGACTCCAGCCAAGAAGTCGTCCCGCAAGTCGTCCACGAAGGCCAGCCCGTCGTCGAACACGGTCGCGAAGCCGGCGAAGCCGTTGTCGGCGAGAGCCACGAAGCTGGCGGGTCCGCCGAAGTCCGCGCTCTACGACGTGCGCCGCTCGCGCATTCAGGGGCGCGGGGCGTTCGCGGTGACGAACATCCGGAAGGGGCAGCGCATCGACGAGTACTGGGGGCAGCGCATCTCCCACGCCGAGGCGGATCGCCGCTACGACAAGGATGAGGGGCGACACCACACGTTTCTCTTTGTGCTCGACGAGGATGTGGTGCTCGATGCGCGCTTCGGTGGCAACGATGCGCGGTTTATCAACCATTCGTGCGATCCGAATTGCGAAACGGAGATCGTGCGCGGCCACATCTACATCAAGGCGATCAAGCCGATCGCGGCCGGTGAGGAGCTGGTGTACGACTATCGCTTCGACTGGCAGGACGGGTACGGTCCGGAGGATGTGCGCTACTATGCGTGCCGCTGCGGATCGACGAAGTGCCGCGGTTCGATCATCATGGTGCCCCGCTACCTCAAGGAGACGGTCCGCGCGTGGCTGGCGGGGAACGACGTCCGGAAGCCCGCCAAGCCGTCGCGCGCCAAGAAGGCGGCGAACGGGGCGACACGGTGAGCGTCGGTGGCGCCGACCGCGACGGCTCGCCTGGTTTGGGCAAGGTTGATGGCGAGCGGGTCTATCACGGGCGCATCATCTCGGTGGATCGCGATCAGGTTCGCTTTCCGGATGGGTCGGTCGGCACGCTGGAAATGATCCGGCACCCGGGCGCGAGCGCCGTGGTGCCGCTGCTGGGCGAGGGTGAAGATCCCGAGGTGCTGTTAATCCGACAGTACCGATATGCTGCGGACGGCTTCCTGTACGAAATCCCGGCGGGGCGTCTCGATCCAGGGGAAACACCGGTCGAATGTGCCCGTCGCGAGCTGCACGAGGAAACCGGATACACGGCCGAGCGTGTCGAACCGCTGTTCACCATGTACACGACCCCGGGCTTTACGGACGAGAAGATTCACCTCTTCCTGGCCACGGGACTCGTGGCAGGAGAGGCGATGCGGGAGGCCGACGAGTTCATGGAGCTGGTGCCCACGCGGCTGTCACGGGCGCTGGCCATGGTGCAGCAGGGGGACATCACGGACGCCAAAACGGCGCTCGCGCTGCTGTACGCGGCAGGATTCCACATTGGCTGAGCCGAAGTGACTCCGATGTGTCCATTTTTCTGGACACTCATGATCGGAAAAGAGACGCCTGAGCGGACAATCTCTCCACGGTGACAGAGACGACAGAACGGCAACGTGTTGTTCTGTATGAAGTTGCGACGGAAGGTTCCACATGGTTCCATCCGGCACGGCATCTGCACAGGTAGGGAGTGAGCGCGCCAGCATGGTCTGCCGGATCGTCCGGCCACATCTGGCTGGTGCGCCGTGGAGAAAACCCCACGTCACCGCTGTGAGGAGGGCTCGACGCATGGCCGAACTGGCTCGCACGAAACTGACCGCCCACGCCACCCCTGCGGTGTCGGTGCGCGAGCATCTGCGCACGCTCGAGGATGGGGATGTGGTCTCCGCGTTCCTCGCTGGCGAGGAACGGGCTTTCGAGGAGCTGGTGGACCGCTACCAGGGCCGGCTCCTGAACTTCGTGTACCGCACGATCGGTGATCGCGACCGCGCCGAGGATCTGGTGCAGGAAGTGTTCATCCGCGTGTACCGCCATATCGGGCGTTTCGACCGCTCGAAGAAGTTCAGCACGTGGATCTACACGATTGCCAGCAACCTGGCGAAGAACGAGCTGCGCAATCGGTCGCGTAACCCATTGGTTCTGTTCCAAACCATCAAGGCAAAATTCGAGGACGAGGAGCGTCCGCTCCAGTTCGAAGATGCGCACACCCGCCCGGACGACCTGTTCCGGAAGCGTCACCTGCGGGAAATGGTGGAGCAGAGCGTGGGGCAGCTCCCGGCGCACCACCGCGAGGTGTTCGTGCTGCGCGAGCTGGAGGGGAAGTCGTACGAGGAGATCGCCGAGATCACCGGCGTGAACCTGGGCACCGTGAAGTCGCGGTTGAACCGGGCGCGGACGGCGTTTGCGGACATCATTGCGCCTCTGGTCCGGTAAGGGGGGCGCTCCATCCACGTCAACGAGAAGGGCGCGCCAGTCGGCGCGCCCTTCTCGTTGGCACCTTGCCGAACGCCCCCGACCCGCCAGATTCGGGACAGCGACCTGGACTGCTGGTCGGGGATCGCCCCGGGAACCGCCGTTGTCCCGGTGGGTACGTTGCCCTGAACGATTCCCTGAAGGCTTCCCGTTTGGCACCGATGGACTGCAAGCACTTCCGTAAGCATCACTTGGCGTATCTCGACGATACGCTCCCCGGTGATCTGATGGCCCCGGCACAACGACACATTCTCCTCTGTGACGGCTGCGCGGCCCACGACACACTGGTTCGGCGCTCGCTCATGGTCGCGCGGAGCATGCCCACCATCGAGCCCAGCGCGGAGTTCCAGTCTCGGCTGCGGGCACGCCTGGCGGCCTGTCGTGAGGAGTCTGCAGGTGAGCGCGCACCGCGCGCGCGGGCAGCGCGCGGCGGCTCGGCGCGTGCCGCCATGGTGGTCGCGGCCGGTGCGATGCTGGGCGCACTGGCCTGGCAGTCGTTGAGCGAGACGCCGGTCCCTGAGCTGGCTGTGCGCCCGGTGATCACGTCACCGTCGGCGCCGATATCGACCGCGCCGTACCTCACGCCGGCGCTGGTCCAGGTAATGTCGACCGGCAATCCCATGTGGCCCGCGGCCATGATGATGGAAGAGGCGCCGGCGGGGTTCGTGAACGCCGAGTACTCGTTCGCGGATCTGCGATAAGCGCGAAGGGTAATGCGAGGCATCGGAGTCGTTATTTTTCGACATGCCTCCGAAGCCTGCCGCCACACCCGCCAAGGAAGCCTCGCCGCTCCGCGTGGTGCAGGCCGCCGTTCAGGCACGGCAATTCGCCCCCGTGTATTACCTGCACGGTGACGACGACTTCCTGAAAGACAGTGCGATCCGCGATCTGCTCGCGGCCGCGATCGATCCGAGCACGCGTGATTTCAATCTGGAAACGCGACGCGCCAATGATCTCGATGCGGAAGCGCTCGCCAGTTTGCTGACAACGCCGCCGATGCTCGCCGAGCGTCGTGCCGTGGTGCTGCGAGATGTGACCGCGCTGAAGAAAGCCGCGCGCACACAGCTCGATCGCTATCTCCGGCAGCCCGCATCGGACACGCTCGTGCTGCTGGTAAGTCCTGCGGGCACGAAGGCCGACACCGCGCTGGCCAACGCCAGCGTCTCGCTCGATTTCGCACCACTCACGCCGGAGCGTGTGCGCAAGTGGATCACGCACCACGCCACGACCGCGTTGCAGGTGGACATTGCCGACGATGCCACGCAGCTGCTGCAGCAGGCGGTGGGCAACGACCTGCACCTGCTGGCGGCCGAGATCGACAAGTGCGCGAGCTACGTGCTGGGCGTGCACGATGCCAGCGGCACCTCGGCGGAGGGTCGCGCACGGATCGACGTGGATGCCGTGTCGGCGGTGGTGGGGGTGCGTCGCGGCGAAACCGTGACCGACCTGCTCGACGCCGTGGCCCGTCACGATGCGAAGATTGCGGTGGCGCTCGTGGGCCATGTGCTGGGACAGCCGAAAGTCACCGCGGTGCAAGTGGTGATGATGCTCAGCACGCAGGCGTTCGCGCTGTCGTTCGGGCGCGCGCGCCGCGACGCGGGGATTCCCACGAGTCGGCTGCCCCAGGAGTTCTTCGCCTTTCTCAAGGAAACCGGCGGCTATCCCGGTCGCCCGTGGGGTGAGGCGGCGTCGGCGTGGACGAAGGTCACCGATCAATGGAGCGCCGACGCCTGTCAGCGGGCACTCACCCTGCTGCTGGAAGCCGATATGGCGCTCAAAGACACCACCGTCTCCAATGCGGAGCAGATTTTGATGTCGCTGGTTCTGGGATTGTGCGCGCTTCGCACGCGGAAGGCGGCATGACGCCGCGCCTCATATGGCCCATGGCCGTGCTGGCGGTGGCAGGCGTGTCCGTGGCGCCGCCCATTGCCGCGCAGGGTGCGCCGACCGTCCCACCGGCCGTGTCGCCGGCCGTCTCACCGGCGCTTGACCGTGCGAGGACGCGCGCGCGCGCGTTGCTCGACGAAGGCGAGGGCGTGGAGGCCCGCGCCCTGCTCGATTCGCTGGTTCGCGCCACCGCCGTGGGGAGCAACGATTTCGCCGAGGCGCTCTATTGGCGCGCGACGCTGTCGGAGCGCGTGAGTGAGGCGGAGCGTGACTGGAAGCGGCTCATCATCGATGCGCCGCTCTCGCCGCGTGCCTCCGATGCGATGGTGCGTCTGGGTGAACTGGAGATGCTGCGTGGCCGCCCCGCGGCCGCGCGCGCCCACTATGAGCGCGTGGTGCGCGAGTACCCCACGGGGCCGGCCCGCGCGAAGAGCCAGATGGGGATCGTGAAGAGTTGGGTAGCGCAGCAGGATCTGCCGCGCGCCTGTGTGGCCTTGCTGGCGGTGTCGGCGGGCGGTGTGCCGAACGGCGTGCCGAACGGCGTGCCGGACGGCGAGCTGCGTCTGCAGGCGGAGGAGATGGGGCGACGCTGCGCGACGGTGGACCCGAAGGCGCTCACGAAGGTGTCGGCGGCCAATAGCGCGAGCACGATGCCTCCTAACGCCCGTTTCAGTGTGCAGCTGGCCGCCTACGACACGCGGGCGGAGGCCGACGCGGCGGTGGCGCGCTTCACGAAGCGCGGGATCGACACGCGCGTGGATGGCGAGGCGAAGCCGTATCGCGTGCGAACCGGCTATTTCCCCACGCGCGACGATGCGACCGCGGCGCTCGCGAAGTTCAAGCGCGCCGGACAGACGGGCTTCCTCGTGGAGATCGCGAAGTGAGTGGGAGTGCCACCCCGTTGATGCAGCAGTACCGGGAGATCAAGGCGCGTCATCAAGACGCAATCCTGTTCTTCCGCATGGGCGACTTCTACGAAATGTTCTACGAGGACGCCGAGGTGGCGTCGCGCGCGATCGGGCTGACGCTCACGTCGCGCAACAACGGCGGGGCCGCCGAGGTGCCGCTGGCCGGCATTCCGGTGAAGGCCGCGGCGGAGTATCTGCGCCGGCTGGTGGGGCAGGGGCATCGCGTGGCGATCTGCGAGCAGGTGGAAGACCCGAAGCTCGCCAAGGGGATCGTGAAGCGCGAAGTGATCGAAACGATCACGCCCGGTGCCGTGTTTGCCGATGATCTACTGGACGGTGCGCGTGCAAATTACGTGTGCGCCGTGGCCATGGGGCGCGACACGATCGGCAAGCAGGCCGTGCGAGACGGCGCGGTACGCGAGCAGATCGGGGTGGCCGCAGCGGATCTGTCCACGGGAGAGATGCGACTGTTCGTGGTGTCGCCAGCCGATGCGCCAGCGGTGCTGGCGCGCCTGGCCCCGCGCGAGATGCTGCTGGTGCGGAATAGCGCGCACCCCGAGCTCGATCCGGCGCTGCGGGTGGTGGACCATGTACTGGTCACCGAGCGGGAAGGATGGGAGTTCGACGCGCAGCTCGCCGCCGACGAGCTCACCCGGCAGTTTGTGGTGGCGAGTCTGGAAGGGTTCGGCCTTGGTGCCGATGATGCTGCGGCCGTGGGCGCGGCTGGTGCGCTGCTGCGCTACCTGCGCGAACTGCAGCCGGGCGGGTTGCCGCATCTTGCCCGTCCGATCGTGGAGCGTCCGGGCGGGGTGATGCCGCTCGACGAGATGACGCGCCGCAATCTCGAACTGGTCGAGTCGCTGCGCGGCGGGGAGCTCGCGGGCACGTTGCTCTCGGTGCTCGACCGTACTACCACCCCCATGGGGCAGCGGCTGCTGCGCCAATGGCT
>Ga0078894_10001808_pt1 | contig 16070 bp, 15 predicted proteins | sample LauGreSu1BDMLBSD_2_FD_67506 | JGI IMG/M metagenome (GOLD analysis project Ga0078894, IMG submission 67506) | Freshwater lake microbial communities from Lake Michigan, USA - Su13.BD.MLB.SD (version 4) (version 4) | ecosystem: Environmental > Aquatic > Freshwater > Lake | place: Lake Michigan... | reverse complement strand
TTCAAAGAATGGAGTATCATTGCATCAATGCAAGGAATTCATTGCACAAGCGATGCGCCATATGTGATCAAGCGATTGGGTGAAGAACGTGCAAGGACAGGTGCTTATATGTGGCGAAGCTTTATGGATGCTGGGGTATTGGTTAACAACGGTACTGATGTGCCTGTTGAAGATATCGATCCCTTTGCCAATTTTTATGCATCTGTGACCAGAAAGACAAAAGATGGCAATGCTTTTTATCCTGATCAAAAGATGTCAAGGGAGGAAGCAATTCACTCATATACATTGGCCAATGCATTTGCAAGTTTCAGTGAAAAAGAAAAAGGTTCAATCGAAGTTGGTAAGTGGGCTGATCTTATCTTACTTAGCAATGATCTCATTCATTGTGATGAAGACAACATAAAGTCAACATCAGTGAAAATGGTCATGGTCGGAGGAAAGGTTATGGTAAAGAAGTGATTATTAAATTAATCCATCTATTGGAAGTGTTTTTCTTTGATCAGAACTCTGAAAGGCAAGTTCAATCAATCGAATCACGTTGTATCCATCCTCAGGTTTTTCTTTCAATGTTTCTCCATTTCTAATTGTATTGTGCAGGTTTTGGTAAAACAGACCATAACCTCCCTGGAGTGAGGGGTATGTTTCTTTAATTATTTTACCATCCTTTTCTGTGTGTATCAATCCAAAAAATGCTGGGTCTTCACATCCCCAATTTTTATCTGTTGGTAACATACCCGATTTCAACATTTCCTCTTGTGGATCTTCTCCTGTTTTAATAAATGATCCTTTGGTGCCATGGATCATGTAACGAGGTCCCATTTCTCTTACCAACATGCTTGAATGGAGTGTAACGATCAATTTTCCGTAGTCGAGTCTGATATCAAAATAATCGTCCACCTTGGAATAGTCTTTTTGTTTTCTGATATCTGCGGTAATAAAAGATGGCTTTCCAAATAGCACCAAAGCCTGATCGATCAGGTGTGGTCCTAAGTCATAAAAAACACCACTCCCGGGAAGTTCTTCCTCACGCCACAATCCATAGGTTCTGGGATCTGGACGATACCTGTCGTAATGTGAAAAAAATTCTCTTGGCTCACCAAGTAGTCCTTCTTCAATTATATGTTTCATCGTTAAAAAATCTGCTACATATCTCCTGTTGTGAAATACTGCGCAGACCTTTCCTGTTTTTTTTGAGATCTCAACCAGCTCCATTGCCTCTTCAGCTGTATTGGTGAATGGCTTTTCAACAACTACATGCTTGCCTGCCAGCATTGCTGCTTTTGCATAGGGATGGTGGGTTGTATTGGGACTGGCAATAACAATCAATTCAATTGATTCATTTGCAAGAACATCCTCAAAGTTGTTTAATACAGTCGTTTCATTGTATTTTTCTTTAGCATCATTTCCGTGTCGCTGCATTATTACATCAAGAGAAAAACCAGGATTGGTTGTTATGAATGGGATATGAAAAGTTTTGGCAGATATACCATAGCTAATAACTGCAGTAGAAATAGGTTTCATCTAGGGGTAAATATTAAACATGAAATAAGAAACTCAAGTTAAGTATTAATGATGTATTTCACATTATTCCTGTTTGTGTTAGATTATCCATCTTCGTTATCTTTGCCCAAATATTTTCGATGGAACTTAAAACTAATATATTGGCTGCCTGGGAGAACCGGGAGTTATTGAAGCAAGATGATTTTTCAAATGCTGTTCGTGCTGTGATTGAAGAGGTTGACAAAGGACGCCTGCGTGTTGCAGAAAAAAATGGTGATCAGTGGCAAGTAAACGAATGGGTTAAGCAAGCCATCCTTATGTATTTTGGAATACAACAAATGCAGACTTGGGATCTAGCGCCATTTGAGTTTTATGATAAGATGTTGCTGAAAAAAAATTACAAAGAGTTAGGGGTTAGGGCCGTCCCACATGCTGTTGCCAGATATGGTGCTTACTTGGCTAAAAATGTTGTGCTGATGCCATCTTATGTGAATATTGGTGCATATGTAGATGAGGGTACGATGGTTGACACTTGGGCTACCGTTGGAAGTTGTGCCCAAATCGGAAAGGGTGTTCATTTGAGTGGTGGCGTTGGTATCGGCGGTGTATTGGAGCCATTGCAAGCAACTCCAGTGATTGTAGAGGATGGTTGTTTCATTGGTAGCAGATGTATTGTAGTTGAAGGAGTAGTAGTTGAAAAAGAAGCTGTGTTGGGTGCCAATGTTGTGTTGACTCAATCAACAAAAATTATTGATGTAAGTGGCAAAGAGCCTATCGAATATCGTGGTCGTGTTCCAGCAAGATCAGTTGTCATCCCTGGTTCTTATACAAAAGAATTTCCCGCAGGAAATTATCAAGTAGGTTGTGCATTGATCATTGGACAACGAAAGCCAAGCACTGATCTGAAGACGAGTTTGAATGATGCTTTGAGGGATTTTAATGTGTCAGTATAAGACTTCAGGAGTCAGATATCAGGATTCAGAAGTCAGACGTCAGAAATCAGGATTCAGACTTCAGGATTTCGAACTTGACTGTTGATAAAAATAAATGATAGTAGATGGTGATAAACAATTTAATAATCTGATTTCTGTATTCTGACGTCTGACGTCTGATATCTGATTTCTATAAATATCCATTTCATTAACCCCACAAATGCCCATTTCATTAACATCACAAGAATCATTAATCATTAAACAAGTTGCTGAAGCTACATCTACATTGGGTGTTCAGGCATTTGTTGTTGGTGGTTTTGTGCGTGATAAATTAATTGGTCGTAATTGTAAAGACATTGATATCGTTTGTCTTGGTGATGCTATAGAATTGGCAAAGGCTTATCAACAGATGTTACCCTCAAAGCCACATCTATCTTGGTTCAAAAATTTTGGAACTGCCCATTTGAATGTTGATGGCTACGATGTTGAATTCGTTGGTGCAAGAAAAGAAAGTTATTTGGCGCATTCTCGAAATCCAATCGTAGAGCCCGGTTCTTTGCAGGATGATCAGGAGCGAAGGGACTTCACGATCAATGCGTTCGCATTTGATGTATCAGATAGTTCGTTTAACATAATAGATCCTTTCAATGGGATGAAGGATTTGAATGATGGAATTATCAGAACGCCTACTTCACCCGAAAAGACATTCAGTGATGATCCATTAAGGATGATGAGGGCCATTCGATTTGCATCACAACTTGGATTCACGATTCATTCAGAAACATGGTTGGGTATTATTGATGCTTCACATCGAATTAAAATTATTTCTCAAGAGAGGATCACAGATGAATTCAACAAAGTGATGCTTTCACCAAAGCCATCGATAGGATTAGATCTTATGTTCAAATCTGGTTTGATGAAGCAGGTATTTTCGGCATTGACCGATCTTGCTGGTGCAGAATACATTGATGGCAAGGGTCATAAAGACAATTTTTATCACACACTGCAGGTATTGGATAATATTTCTCAACACTCTAATGATTTGTGGTTGCGATGGGCAGCACTGTTACACGATATTGCAAAGCCGGCTACGAAAAAATTTGAAGAGGGCTTGGGTTGGACTTTCCACGGTCATGAAGTAGTAGGAGGGAGAATGGTACCAAAAATATTTTCAAGCTTTAAGCTTCCTATGAATGAGTGTATGCGTTATGTGAGAAAACTCGTTGAATTGCATCTTCGTCCAATTAGTCTAACGAAAGAAAATATCACAGATTCAGCCTTACGTCGCTTGCTTTTTGATGCTGGTGACGACATTGATGATTTAATGAAGCTTTGCGATGCTGATATTACTTCAAAAAACGAATCCAAGGTTAAAAAGTATCGTGCAAATTTTGAAATGGTAAGAGAGCGACTGAAGGAGGTTGAGGAAAAAGATAAAATAAGAAATTGGCAACCTCCCATAACAGGTGAGTTGATCATGGAGACCTTCAAGCTCGGCCCTTGCAAAGAGGTTGGAATTATCAAGACTGCAATTCGTGAAGCAATTTTAGATGGTCTGATAGAAAACAATTACGATGCTGCTTACTCCATGATGTTAGACCAGGGTTCAAAACTTGGATTGAAGGCTTAAATTTTTTTAAACCAGGTTATTTGCCTCTTGGCATAGTTTCTTGTATGTTGTTTGATCTTTTCTATGGCAGTTGCTTTTGAATAGATGCCATTGAAATAATCAAAAAACTCCTTATAGCCTACCGTCTGTAATGCATTCATTTCCTGGTATGGTATTAGTGACCTGGCTTCATCTTCCAGTCCCTCTTCAATCATGGCATCCACTCGTTCGTTTATTCTTTCATAGAGCACATCCCTTGGAATATCAATTATTTGGTAAGTGATATTAAATGCTGGTTTTCTTTTTTCTTTTGTCTGGAAGGTCCCAATTGGTTTACCTGTATGCATCACAACTTCAAGTGCCCGCATCATTCTATTTGGGTTATTGATGTCCCCAGTATATTTAAATTTAGGATCAAATTTTAATAATTCTTCTCTGAGTTGATCTATGCCACCCTGTTTATGTATGTCAATTACTTTATTTCTGATATCTGTTGGGATTGCTGGTATGTCATCAAAGCCTTCGATCAATGCTTTTATATAAAGTCCCGTTCCACCACAAATAATAGCATGTTCTTTATCCTGAAAAATATTATTTAGGTATATAGATGCTTCTTCTGCAAAGCTTTTAGCAGTAATGTTTTCATGTATTGAATGGTTTGCAATAAAATGGTGTGGTACTTCTTTTAGTTGTTGCTCGCTGGGTCTTGCAACTCCAATTTTCAATTCCTTAAAACATTGCCTTGAATCAGCAGAAATAATTTCTGTGTTCAACTCCTTGGCAAGTTGAATTGCTTTGGCCGTTTTGCCACTGGCTGTAGGGCCTGCAATGATAATGCAGTGTTTCTTATTCATGTTGATCACGGCTTATATAGAACCGGATGGCTATAATTTAAAAAGCAGATTCATCTTGCTGGCTGTCATCTTCTGTTGCATCTTCATCATCTGATGAGGTTTCTTCGCCTTCATCTCCAAAACCTTCTCCTAATGAGGCTAGGTCATATTTTTCTTCTACATCTGCAAATCGATCACCGAGGATGCTTTTGATTCCATATTGACTAGGTCCAATTCCTTCTTTTCTTGATATGGAAGGATAGGTCAGCTTGGTATTTTCTTCTTTTGAAACTCCGATCAATTGAATGAGGAAGGTCCAGTTTTTTTCAAAATCGTATACGTAAATGAATTTTTGATTTGGGTCACTTATCTCTGATCCGATCGTTGTTTCAAGCATCATTAATGGCGGAGCCTTGTATTCTATGTCATAATGCTCCAAACTGATGGCTCTTCCTTTTAACCAATTATCATTGCTTCTGTAAAAGGTTGCTTGGTGTTTGCTGTCAAACTCATAGGCAAGCAAAATGCTTTGATGGAGGTCGAAGAATAACTGGTTATGTTTAATAAGAATATCTCGATACACGGTATCGTCTTCTTCCAAAAAAACACGAAATTTCAAGATTGCCATGAAGGCAAGTTAATTAATTTAAGGCAAGTGGTAAAATAGTTGCTAATTGAAAATTGCAATAGAGCGTATGTAAAGCAGCTATATCAAAATTTAAATCCAATTGTTGCCACAAGCATTCCATTTGTCCCTTTCACAAACCCTTGTTCAAAGAATCCATTATATAGTCTATAAGGGAATGTTACGTCTTTCATTAGTTGATGAACGTATGTTAGGTCTAATAAGATTCCTTTATTTCTATATCCCAAACCTGTGCTGATATTTATTCTATTGGCAGTTATGTCTGAACCATTATATGGATTCCCAATGAAATTAAATCCTGCTCTTGCCATTAATGTGTTGAACTTTATTTCTCCACCCAATCTAACATTCAAGGCAGATTTGAATTGCTCTTGCATTGTTGCATTCACCTGTGAAAGATAAACGCCACCATTGCTCTCGCCTGTGCTTGTGTTGAAAGTTTTAAAGGTCGATGATGTGTAATCAATTAGCTCAACATCTGCACTTATAAATCCTTTCTGCTTGCTTACATCTTCTACACCACTGAAGATATATGATGCACCAAACATGATTCGCATCGGATTTTTATAGTTGTATTGAAACTGTCCTAGCTCACCATTATTAAAGTCTGTTGACGATTGAGTAAGTTTTCCATTCCCCAGGTATCCTTCAAGATCTGTTGTTATTTTGGTACTGTAACGATCGTCCATGCTGTATAACATTGGACTATGAAATGCCATTCCCAGTCTTAATTGAGATGATGGTTTAAATATTGCACCAAGTTTAACGCCAACTCCAATTCCTTCACTATGCAGAAATTCTTCTGTTTCAAAATAATTGAAGTTGTTTAATTTTTTAGTTGCATCCGTTTCCCTAAAGATGTTGGTTCTTTCGTATAAGATTTTATTGAATAGAATGGACCCACCTAAAAATAGTTTTTCTTGAAGATTGGCACTGCCCGAAATATAGAATTCTTGCATGTTGCCAGTTGACTTGGTAGTTTGTTCTTGCAGTACACCTGTTTGCGGTGTAGCAAGACTTCTATATCCATTAATGATATTTCCTGGTCCAGAAATAGTATCAATTAAATATGTGTTGAACGCAAGGCTTGAGCCATAAGGGAAATTATTTGCAGCTTTATTCGGATCAGTAACAATGTTTTCGATTAATTCCTCCAAATATTTTTCAGAGTAGGAACTTTCATTGTTTCTTCCAGATAGTGATACGGTGTTTCCAAAATTGGCTGATTTATTTACACCAAAAGCAAAAGTAAAGTTTCTCCACTTTCCATTTCTTGATCCTTCCTTTGTGAATATCAATCCAATATTTGAAAGGTCGGCAACGAGTTTGCTTGAGTTTTTTGAGGAGCTTAAGTAATTAATATTTGTATTGTTAAATCCGATAAGTGGACTAAATACAAATTCATTTGTTCTGAAAAACGCAAGTCCTGCAGGGTTTACTGATGCTGTACTGATATCTCCACCAAGAGCAACAATAGCTCCACCAATTGCCCTTGCCCTGGCAGTGCCTCCATGTCCAGTCATTCCATATCGCAATGCATCAATAGGTTCTTGAGAATATGTAATTAAGCTTACAGATAGAGAGATATATATAATTACGAGCTTGCGTATCAAGTGATTTTTTTTAGCGTTATAAAATCAGTGTAGCCAGTGTGGAGGTGTTGATGTTAGATGCTGAATGAACAATCACCCCATTTATTACAGTCCTCCGCCACCGCGAGGGAATGATCTCACAGGTGCTGATCCGCTACTGCCTGATGATGAACCATTGCTGCTTCCTGAAGATGAACTTCCGCTTGAAAACCTCGAACCAGCGTTACTTGAATTATTGCTTGAATTGAATGTTCTGGCTGGATTTCCATTCATACTGCTTGTATTTACCGGGTTATAGCCACCACGAGGTGTACTTCCTCCAGAGCTTATATAAGACCTGCCTGATCTGCTATCAAACTCAAGCATTTTAGGGTCATAATTGGAAACCCTAACTGGAGTGGGCATATTCATATTTGCCATTCTCGGTCCAGTGCTTCTTGGACGACTATATATCATCTTGGTATTGTAGTTGTTGATATTATAGATCACGTAGGGTTGACCGTAATACATGTTACTAAAAGGGTTCATGTAATATGGATTGTAAAATGAATTCATTCCCATACCCATCATGCCCATTCTTCCGTAACTTGGAAATGTATTAAAGTATGACATTGAGTTCCATCTTGGATCATTCCAATACATATAATCTTCATCAAAAGCAGACCACCTGTTTCTTCTCATGGATTTCATCCTAAGATAGCGGTCATCCATTGGAATATCTTCAGCCCTATACCCATCTTCTTCCTCCATCACTACATATTCACTTCGGTTTAGCGATGGTGAAAAATACACATCGTCAGGCGTCTGTCCAGTCTTGTATGGAGTGCTGCAGGATGAAAAAAGAACAGCTGATAGGATGATGATAAAAATCTTGTTCATATGAAGCTATTTAAACATTGTATGAAGTTACTACATTTGCTACTTCTCGACACCTAAAGTTAGACGTTTTAAATCGGCTTTGGTTGCATTTTTTTTGAATGAAATTGTTAAAGGATTAATAATATGGCAAACGAGCTTACAACAAGGGCAGAAGATTATTCTCAGTGGTACAATGATCTGGTATTAAAAGGAGGATTAGCAGATTATTCTGCGGTGCGTGGATGCATGGTCATCAAACCTTATGGTTTTGCACTGTGGGAAAATATGCGTGACCAACTTGATAAGATGTTTAAGGAAACAGGCCATGTGAATGCCTATTTCCCATTGTTTGTTCCACGTACATTTTTAGAAAAAGAAGAAGGACATGCTGAAGGCTTTGCAAAGGAATGTGCAGTGGTCACCCATTACAGATTGAAATCAGACCCCAACAATAAAGGCAAATTGATCGTGGACCCTGAAGCTAAGCTCGAAGAGGAATTGATCGTGAGACCTACGAGTGAAGCCATTATTTGGAATGCTTACAAAGATTGGATCCAATCATATCGCGACCTACCATTGTTGATCAATCAATGGGCAAATGTTGTGCGATGGGAAATGCGCACAAGGCTTTTTTTGCGTACTGCTGAGTTTTTATGGCAAGAAGGGCACACTGCACATGCAACTGCTGAAGAAGCTATTGGCGAAGCAGAAAAAATGCTTCATGTGTATGCCGACTTTGTTGAAAATTATATGGCCTTGCCGGTGATAAAAGGAGTAAAGACTCCAAATGAACGTTTTGCAGGTGCGTTAGATACATATTGCATAGAGGCACTGATGCAGGATGGAAAGGCATTGCAGGCAGGAACATCACATTTCCTCGGACAGAATTTTGCCAAAGCATTTGAGGTGAAATTTTTAACCAAAGAAAACAAACAGGAATATGTTTGGGCCACCTCATGGGGTGTATCGACAAGGTTGATAGGGGCATTGGTGATGGCACATAGTGACGATCAGGGTTTGGTAATGCCTCCGCGTATTGCACCACTTCAAGTTGTTATTGTCCCGATTTTTAAGGGGCCAGAACAAAAAGCCCAGGTTGATGAAAAGGTTGATGAGATAATAAAAGGATTAAGATCCAAGGGAATTTCTGTTAAATATGATGATGCTGACAATGTTCGCCCAGGTTGGAAATTTGCAGAATATGAATTGAAGGGGGTGCCTGTTCGTATTGCAATTGGTCCAAAAGATATTGAAAACAAGGTTGTAGAAGTTGCCAGAAGAGATACAAAAGAAAAACAATCTGTGCCAGCTGATAATATTGTTGAATATGTTCAATCTCTTCTAGATGAAATTCAGCAAAATCTATACAACCGTGCATTGGCTTACCGTGAAAGCCATATTACAACAGTCGATAGTTGGGATGAATTCAAAAAAGTCCTGAACGAGAAAGGTGGATTTATTTCAGCACATTGGGATGGCACACCTGAGACAGAAGATAAAATCAAGGAGGAAACAAAAGCAACCATTCGATGTATTCCTTTAAATAACGAACAGGTGTCTGGGGTATGTGTCTATTCAGGCAAACCAAGCACACAGAGGGTGTTGTTTGCGATGGCGTATTAATACAGACGTCAGAAGTCAGAAATCAGAATTCAGAAGTCAGACATCAGAAGTCAGATGATAGAATTCAATAGAAATTCCATTATTTAATTTTTTTATTCTGTTTCCTGACATCTGACATCTGACTCCTGACATCTGACTCCTGAAGTCTATCATATCTTTTTTGCCAATTCCCCCTTTCAGCCTAATTTTGCAACTCACTAACTAAAACCTTTATTATGGCATACGACATTCTTGTATTGGGTAGCGGTCCTGGGGGATATCCTGCAGCAATCAGGGCATCACAACTTGGCTTCAAAGTTGCAATAATTGAAAAGGAAAGCCTTGGTGGTGTATGTCTTAACTGGGGTTGTATTCCCACAAAGGCATTGTTGAAAAGTGCGCAGGTTTATGATTATATGAAGCATAGTGCTGATTACGGAATTAAAAGTACTGGTGTTGAGCATGACTTTAGTGCAGTTGTTAAAAGAAGCCGTGGTGTTGCAGATAAAATGAGCAAGGGTGTTCAGTTTTTGATGAAGAAGAACAAGATTGACGTTGTGATGGGTTATGGAAAAATTGCAGGAAAAGGAAAAATTGAAGTCACTTCTGAAGATGGAAAGAAACAAATGGTTGAAGGCAAATACATCATTATTGCTACGGGTGCAAGAAGCCGTCAACTTCCAACTATGCCAATTGACGGAAAGAAAATTATAGGGTATAGGGATGCAATGGTGTTGCCAACACAACCTGAATCGCTCATCGTTGTTGGAAGTGGTGCAATTGGCGTTGAATTCGCTGATTTTTATAATTCAATGGGAACAAAGGTGACCATCGTTGAGTTCATGCCGAAGATCGTACCGGTGGAAGATGATGATATCAGCAAAGAATTGGAAAAGCAACTCAAGAAGAAAGGAATCAATATTCTTACTTCAAGTGAAGTGATCAAAGTTGATACAGCTGGAAAGGGAGTTAAAGCAACCGTAAAAAATGCTTCCGGTGAGACTGTCCTTGAAGGTGATATCTTATTGAGTGCGGTTGGAATTGCTTCAAACATCGAGAACATTGGATTAGAAGAAAATGGTATCAAGGTTGATAAAGGAAGAATTGTAGTTGACAAAACACAACAAACTTCTGTCCCAGGAATATTCGCAATTGGAGATTGTTCTCCTGGCCAGGCCTTGGCACACGTTGCAGGAAAAGAAGGCATCACAGCAGCTGAGAGCATTGCCTATCTCGAAAAGAAAATCAATCACAAGCCTGAGGCTATTGATTACAACAATGTTCCTGGTTGTACCTATTGCTCACCTGAAATTGCATCTGTAGGCTATACTGAGAAGGCTGCTAAGGATGCTGGTTATGAAATTAAAGTTGGAAAATTTCCTTTCATGGCGAGTGGGAAGGCAAGCGCTGCAGGAAATACAGATGGATTTGTGAAAGTGATATTTGATGCCAAATATGGTGAATTCCTTGGTGCACATATGATCGGAGCGGGTGTTACTGAAATGATCGCCGAGGTTGTTGTAGCCAGAAAGTTGGAAACCACCCACCACGAAATATTGAATGCGATCCATCCTCACCCAACAATGAGTGAAGCAGTTAAGGAAGCTGTTGCTGCTGCATATGGAGAAGCAATTGATATTTAATTAAATGGTAATTGGCTGATTTACAATTTTTTACAATATAAAATAGGGGAGGTGATTCCAAATAAGTTCCCTTCACTTATAATAGGTCAAAAGATTTGGTAAATTGCAGTATTATAACGACATTTGCACTCCCTAAAAAAATTAGTTATGGCACGAGTATGTCAGGTTACAGGAAAGAGGCCGATCACAGGACACAAGGTATCTCACTCAAATATAAAGACGAAGCGTCGTTTTTTGCCTAATCTGCAAACAAAGCGTTTTTTCTTGGCTGAAGAAGATAAGTGGGTAACAATAAAATTGTCTTCTGAGGCAATTCGTACGATCAACAAGAATGGTTTGTACAGTGTTGTAAAACAACTCAGACTAGCAGGCGAAAGCATTTAATTAATAGAATATAAAGAAACAAAATGGCTAAGAAAGGTAACAGGGTTCAAGTGATACTGGAATGCACTGAGCATAAAACAGCTGGTTTGGCAGGTACAAGCCGTTATATCACTACCAAGAATAAGAAAAATACACCTGAGCGCATAGAGTTGAAGAAATACAACCCTATCATGAAAAAGTACACTTTACACAAGGAAATTAAATAATCATGGCAAAAGCAGCTTCCAAAAACGCGAAAGTAAAAGACCTTAAAGCTTCTGCAGAAGCAAAGAACTGGACGAAAGTAATAAAGGCAGTAAGAAGCCCTAAAACTGGAGCTTATACTTTCAAAGAATCAATCATTCACAAAGACAAGGTCAAGGATTTCTTGGCCCAGTAAAATATTTACTATCACATTACCAAAGCTGTTCCGTACTATTGTGGGACAGCTTTTGTTTTATACCCATGCCAGACCCAGTAAAGATAATGAGAGCAGGCCTTGATGATGCCTTGGATATCTTGGAACTTTCCAGGAAAACTTTCATTGAAACATATTATGAGGTATCTGACAAAAAGCAAGTACTGAAGTATATTGATACCTACCTCACGCTTCAAAAAATCAAAGAAGACCTACAAAACCCTTCTATTTTATTTTATATTGCGAGAAAGGGTATCCAGGGTGTGGGCATTTTGAAACTAGTTGAAGATAATATTGGTAAAGGGATTGAAGATAAGAAGTGCCTCATGCTTGATAAGCTCTATGTACTAAAAGATTACCATGGCAATAAAATTGGAACTGATCTGATGGATATTGCAAAGCAGTATGCATCAGAAAATCATTTTCAAGTTATTTGGTTACAGGTTTGGCAAAAGAATTCAGCTGCCATTAAATTTTACCAGCATGCTGGATTTGTAGTATATGATACTTGCCTTTTTGAATATTATGAGGAGCCGGAAAACGATTTCTTGTTAAAATTTGATTTATATAATTAGAGTATATGGGATTTTTTGACCGACTTTTTGGATCGAAAGAAAAAGAACAACTTGACAAGGGTCTTGAAAAAACCAAGCAAGGCTTTTTCTCCAAGTTGACCATGGCAATCGCCGGGAAATCCTCCATTGACAATGAAGTACTGGATCAACTCGAGGAGGCACTGATCTCTGCAGATGTTGGTGTGGATACAACGCTTGATATCATTGAGAAAATACAGAAACGTGTTTCAAAAGAAAAATACCTGGGTGTTTCTGAACTAAACGAACTGTTGCAAACTGAAATGCAATCAGTTCTAGTTGATGAGACATCTGATTCTTTACAACGATTTGATATCCCTGAAGGGAAAAAACCCTTTATCATCTTGGTAGTAGGTGTTAATGGCGTTGGGAAAACAACCACCATCGGAAAATTAGCCACCAATTTTAAGGCAAAAGGTAAAAAAGTTATGTTGGGTGCTGCCGATACCTTTCGTGCAGCAGCAGTTGATCAACTCACCATTTGGAGTGAAAGAGCAGGTGTTGCTATCGTAAAAAAAGAAATGGGAAGTGATCCGGCATCCGTTGCATTCGATACTGTTAATAGTGCATTGGCTAAAGAAATGGATATTGTAATCATCGATACAGCAGGAAGATTGCACAACAAGGCACACTTGATGGACGAATTAAGCAAGATCAAACGTGTCATTCAAAAAGTTATTCCTGATGCACCTCATGAAACATTGCTGGTGCTTGATGGTACAACAGGTCAAAATGCAATCGAACAAGCAAAGCACTTTTCAACTGCTACAGATGTAACAGGACTTGTTATTACAAAGCTTGATGGAACTGCTAAAGGGGGAATTGTATTGGCCATTGCCAATCAATTCAAGATCCCTGTGAAGTTTATTGGAATTGGAGAAAAGGCAGAAGACATGATCGTATTTGATAAGAAAGAATTTGTGAGTAGTTTATTTAAACTTCAGTAACAAAGGGCAGTAGGTGATTTTTTTAGCAAGAAGTAAATGATACCGATTGCATCATTTCTAATTTAAAAAATGAAAACTCGAACAATAAAAAAAGATAAGATCAACATCATCACCCTTGGGTGTAGTAAAAACATGGTTGATAGTGAGGTCCTAAGTGGACAGCTTGAGGCCAATGAATTTGATGTTGTTCATGAGAATAAAAAGCTTGATCACAATATTGTTGTTATTAACACGTGTGGTTTTATTGATAAGGCAAAAGAAGAAAGTGTTAATACCATCCTGGATCAAGTTGATTTGAAAAAGAAAGGTAAGTTGGACAAAGTATTTGTAACAGGTTGTTTGAGTGAGCGCTATAAACAAAACCTTGAAGCAGAGATTCCTGAAGTTGATGCATATTTTGGGACAATGGAACTGCCGGGGCTCTTAGCGGTGTTGAATGCTGATTATAAAACAGAATTGTTGGGTGAAAGATTGTTAAGCACACCGTCACACTATGCGTACATGAAAATAAGTGAAGGATGCAACCGGACATGTTCGTTTTGTGCTATACCCTTGATGAGAGGTTCACACGTAAGCAAGCCAATGGAAGCACTCGTAGATGAAGCCACGCGATTGGTTAAACGAGGCGTAAAAGAAATTATGCTCATTGCTCAAGAGCTTACTTATTACGGTCTTGATATTTACAAAAAGCGAATGCTTCCAGAACTATTGGATCAACTCGCCGCAGTTGAAGGCTTGAAATGGATTCGCTTACATTATGCTTATCCTTCCAAATTTCCTTTGGAAATAATCGATGCTATCAAGCGACATCCAAATATTTGTAATTATTTGGACATGCCTCTTCAACATGCAAGTGACAGAATGCTTCAGGCAATGAAAAGGCAAATTACAAAGCAGGAAATGAAGGATCTCATAAAAGAGATCAGGCTTAAAATACCTGGCATATGTTTACGTACAACCTTGATAGCAGGATTTCCCGGAGAGAGCCGAGAGGATGTTGAGGAACTTAAGGAGTTTTTGGCCGAGATGCAATTTGATAGGGTAGGGATTTTTACATATTCCCATGAAGAGGATACCAGTGCATTTAAGCTTGCTGATACCCTTACTCAAGAGGAGAAGGAATCTAGGGCCCAAGAAATTATTGAATTTCAACAAGAAATTAGCTTTGAAAAGAACCAATCACACATTGGTAATGTTTATAATGTAATGGTTGATAGAAAGGAAGCTGGAAGGTATATTGGGCGGACAGAGTACGATAGTGTTGAAGTAGATAATGAAGTCATTATACATTCTAAGGTTCCATTGAAGCCGGGTGACTTTGTAAAGGTGCTTATAACAAAGGCATATGATTATGATCTTGAAGGTGAGGTATCAGGTGATTAAATTGATGAAAGTAAAAATTCAACTTGAAATTGGAGACAACGTCAAACCATATTGAGTATAAACTGACTGGTAAATTTTCTAAATTGATAGTAGACTATCTTTCTGGAAATCCAGCCCTTAATGAATTTTGCTCTCACAAGCCAGACATTAATGGTATAAAAAAAGCGATTGAGGATAGAAAGAAATTTGCCACTGATAGGATTAAGATAAGAGATGTCTTTTCTGAATCATATATTGCTTCTGCTCCTTCTTCGATTCAACTTAAAAATATAGAAGCGCTGGCTAGCCCAAACACCTTTACTATTTGCACAGCACATCAGCCAAATATTTTTACGGGCTATTTATATTTTATTTACAAAACTGCACATACAATTGTACTTGCCAATTATTTGAATGAACAGCTGCCAGATAATTATTTCGTACCTGTTTTTTATATAGGAAGTGAGGATAATGATTTAGATGAATTGTCAAAGTTCAAATTAAATGGCAAGTCATATGTTTGGAATACTGATCAAAAGGGTGCTGTCGGTAGAATGCTTGTTGATGAGGGTATTATTAAACTGATCAATCAGATAGAATCTGATTTGGCACACCTTCCTTTTTCATCAGAATTGATCAAAAAAATAAAAGAAGCCTATTCAATAGGAAGCGATATTGCTCATGCAACATTTAAATTACTGAACGAATTTTTCCGTGAGGATGGATTGCTTGTTTTACAACCTGATCATCAAGTTTTAAAGGGACAAATGAAGAGGGTTTTCAAGGATGACCTCATAGATAGTATTCCGGAAGCTCTTGTGTCAGTTACCAATGAAAAAATTGAAAAAAAGTACCATCTTCAAGTTAGTCCTCGCAAAGTGAATCTATTTTATCTCCGTGATGGAATCAGAAATAGAATTGATCGAAAAGGAAATAGTTTTTTGGTTGATGCTAGTGATATCAAGTTTACTTCAAAGGAAATCTTGGATGAGCTTGATAATTTCCCAGAGCGGTTTAGTCCAAATGTAATTTTGCGTGGATTATATCAGGAGACAATCCTTCCAAATATTGTTTTCATTGGTGGTGGGTCTGAGGTTGCATATTGGATGCAGTTAAAAAATTTATTCCACCATTATGCTGTTCCTTTTCCTGTGCTGGTGCTCCGCAACAGT
>Ga0078894_10001807_pt1 | contig 16072 bp, 13 predicted proteins | sample LauGreSu1BDMLBSD_2_FD_67506 | JGI IMG/M metagenome (GOLD analysis project Ga0078894, IMG submission 67506) | Freshwater lake microbial communities from Lake Michigan, USA - Su13.BD.MLB.SD (version 4) (version 4) | ecosystem: Environmental > Aquatic > Freshwater > Lake | place: Lake Michigan... | reverse complement strand
ATGATTGCCGACAAATTAATGTGAACAGCTCCTTTCGGGTTTGTGACGGGGTCGAAAGTACCGAATTTCTCTAAGAAGTAACTGAAGATGTCGTTAGGGCCAGACCTTGTTCCGAGAACAACTATGGCACTGTTTTGGAGGTGCCGGGTCATAATTTCCTTTTCAATCCAGTCTTTATTCACTGTTATATCCGAGTACTTGTGGTAGTCATCGATCAACCAAACCCCCGGCACTTCAGAGAAGGGATTAGGGTTCCCATAGGCAAATCCGCATACAGAACCCCCTGGGGCAACTGGCACGACATGGTGCGGTTCCAAGTTAATTTTTGAAAATAACTCCACAACGGAAGAAGTATTTACCAATTGTTTTACTTTATCTGCTGCTATCTTGGAAAGATTTCGGCTGTAAGAAGTTATGAAATTATGGGTATTAGGGTCTTTCCCTAAAAGCCAAGATAGAAATAGGGAGCCTAATCTAGACTTTCCTGAGCGGGGGGGCATTGAAACTAAGAGGATTGGGTACCTACCTTCAACAATGTCTTCAAAGTGGGACCCCAAGACTTCATAAGTTTCCCAGTTTAGAAGGGGTGCGGATGTGGAGAGAGATAAATAGGCAGCAAAACTATTTTTGATGGACTCTTTAGTCAAGTCTGCCGTTTTTGCCCAGTGGGCGCCATTCATTTCAAGTTCAAGAAGTTCTCTCTTGTACTTTCTCCAGCTTGAGTGCTCCGATAGCTGAGAAACGTGTGTTATTTTTGGATGTTTTGGTGTCATTTTAATTAAAGTTGTTGTTGAAATTAGAGTGATAGATCATAACCGATTCCCCCGCCCTTGAGTCGTGTTTTAGAAAGAGAGCCTGGACCGTAAAAACCCGAACCAGAATCTAAATCATTGTAAAGTCCAACTGAAGGTAAATTCCTTCCCACTCTACCAGTAGGCAAATCAGAATCACCCAAGAATGGCCTTCTACTTCCCCTTCCCCACCTTCTCCCTTGTATTATAGCATCCTGTATCCCACGGTCAATGGTGTCTAGCTTCATTGCATAGTATGTCAAAGACCACACAAACGCATCTACCGAGTCATCGTGTTTAACGAATGGGAAACCCGTTAACTCCTTAATAAACCCATCTGCCCATACCCCCTCGACCAGTCTAACCCTATCATTCTCCAAGAGTGGGCAAACAGCTTCAAGACGTACTGTTTTTGACCTTAGGGGCTTCATCTCTTCTACAGGAATTTTAGTCTCCCGCTTCAACATTTGAATCAAAGACTGTCCAGATGCTGCCCGTTCAATGCAGATTACCTTTGGTTTGTAGAAGGAGTGTAATTGCTTAATTGATGCAATCAAATCCGGAAATCCCCATCTCCCTTTGATAATCTCCCTAATGTAAATAGTTCGAGGGTCTCTAGTCGAAATACCCGCCACGCAGACCGCAGTTTCGTCTGCACCCTCTTTTTCAGAAAATGCACAGTCTACACCTAGCCAAACCACATCGAGTGGTGGGCATTTTTCTTCCTCCACCTTTACAATCCAGCCAGCCTTTACAATTTGGCCTTCTGCTGCAGTTGGAGTTCCTTGATAAAGGGCTGCAAATTTGGAACTACCCATGGTTTTCTTTTGGGCTTCCAGCATATCAATCGAGAAGGCTGGGTTATCTGGCCAATGAGACTCACCAATTTGCCTACCCAACGGGTCATTGACAGGGTCTTCGCACAGACCTGCAATATTCACCCACCTCCAACCCTCCGGGTTTTCTTCCTCATCATAGCTACCATCCGACTCTAAAACCTGGCCATGCAAGTCATTGGCATGGAATCTAGTCGCAATAATTAGGCGGCAATAGTTGTTAGTTTTACGTGTCGATGCTTCTTCTTGCCACCACGTTTGAAGGCTCTCAAAAGCCTTGGCAGAAGCTGAGCTTTTCAAAGGGTCGTCAATGACCATAGCTCCCACACCTGGGCTAATAATGTTTGTAGACCCAGCCGTATGGCCAGTCAACACACCACCAACGGAAGTAGGCAGGATAAACCCCCCGCTAAGCATCTCAAATTTAGAGTCTCTAGCAAAACCTTTCCATTCAGGAAAAATCTTCTTAAAGACCGGGGTCTTCAACATGCCAATAACCTCCTTATGGAACTTATTGGATAGTGACAAGCCGTAAGAGGCAATAACGTGTTGAGTTTCCTGGTCCCTTCCCAACAACCAGGCCACAAACATTGATGCTAGCATCGATTTCCCAGAACGGGGCGGGCATGATACAATCAAGTTGTGGTAGCGTTTATTTGCCAGATCCTCAAAACCACTGGCAATAATTTCATGGAAATCTGCGACCTTTAAAGCACCACCTTTCATCAAATCAGCAAAAGCCAAAAAGCAATACCTAGAAGACTCAAACATGTAGTTCTGGATAACAGAGTTTGGCGCCTCCAGAATGTTAAGTTGATGTAACCCTCGGACGTAGTGGCGCCAAGAACTGTGTTCGTCTAACTGACTGGCGTGGTTTATTATTGGTCTCATGCTTGGGGTTTGAATCTTTTAATAAGTTCTGCCGCCGTTCCTGTGTACTCTTTAACAATTTCTTTCTCGGACTTACTTTCAACTTCTGTCAAAGCAGCCACATCGGAAATGAAATCTTTGTGGGCTTTAACGGAAGAGTTAAAAATCTTCACTAAATCATCAGTACTGCAATCATCCAGAGAAGCTTGGATAATGGTTAAGGAATCCTCAGCAACTTGCAAAGTCCTGAGTGCTAGCTTTTCCTTTTGACGTAGAATTTTTTCATTTTGATTCATCATCTGAATCTCCTATTACAACTTGAGCAGCCCTGTGGTTTAGGGGTAGATTTGTAAGAATGCAATTTTCTTAGTAGGGTTTCAGCTAGTTTGTTATTGCCGGATTTGACTGCCGTATGGTACTGAGCCCACAGGGATCTTGGAGTTTCCATTTAACAATTAGCAAAGTTGAGGGGGTGTAGAGTTACCTTCACATGTAAGGCACCCAAGTTTCCACAAGGAATTCATAGAAGCAAGTTCAAATGTACCTTCTAGCAACCAACCTTTCCCTTGGGGAGATTGGCCTACAAAATAAAACCTTCCCTTAGGGGCTTGAATGAATACATCAGGTTTTACCCCAATTAATGAACCTCCCGCCAGGGTCTGGGTTTTTGCCTCTGGGTTTAAGGGATCTGAGTAAAAAATTTGGAAGGCCCCCTTAACAACTGCGAATTCACCAGAGTTCATGCCCTGGAAAAAGATGGCTTCCTTAACGGAGTCGGGTGCAATACCGCTATTGCCATCGGTTGCCCCCTCTAGTGTATTTCTCCAGAGTTCAACAGCATATCTAGCTAGTTTTTTACCGGAGTCAATATAGAACACCTCCCTCAGTGGCTGCCTAGTCTGAGCATCCCAAATGGTAACCACTAGGCGACCATCTTCGGTATAACTGTTATTACTCAACAAGTAGATAGGTTGCCCCAGTGGGTCTTCTATAAATACTTCGGAAGGGTCACAAATAAATACCCAGTCACCACTTTGAGTTACTTCATTACTCCATCTGATGCCAGATTGGTTCGAAAACTCATACTCTGCAGGATTGGCCCCCGGATACCAGGGGATGTAAATGCTGCCGGAAGCCTCATCTACAACGCCTCCTAGGGGTAATGTGGTAGCTACATTAAGTCCCGGGAACAACTGCCTGCAGTCCCCCCTTTGGACACAAGGGTCTAGCGCGACGTATGGGTATACTTCCTGCACTGTCACTGTATACAGTTGAGTGTATGTGTATTGAGATTGCTTAGTTACCCCTGTGAATTGGGTTGATGCACAGTGAAACGGTTCAATAACTTGTACGAAAGAACCCGATGGTACCCCACCCGAGATTGTAATTTCTGATCCCATCAATAATTGGGTGGCAAAATCGTGGCCAGAGCTGGTCAGGTAATTCTGACAGGAGAAGTTCAATTCAAATTGCATCCTCTTATCGTAAATAAGGGGGATCTTATTTGTTACATTGGATGATGCCCCTACAAATCTAACCACAATATTGTTAGTCTGATTAACCACGCCTTCATTATCCATGGCATCAGCCAACCTTAAAACATTGACATTAAGTGGGATTAAGGGGGAGGCTATTAGAGAGTCGCATAGGTATTGTTCTATGCGAGTTATAGTAGTGAGTTCAGCCATGGTTTACCTTATGGGAATATTGTAGTTGACCCGTCGATGTCATAACCACCCGCATCATTTGGTTGTACGATTTGGAGGGTGCCACCTAAGTCTTCGTAGTTCTTATCTGTTATCCAGTTGGGGCTAGTGTCATTTTGTCCCGTGGCTCCATAACCCACTCGGTAATCTGGGGCCTGGTCTCCCGCAGTGTCTGTATTCCAGCCTGAAAACCCTTTACCTGATACCATATTATATCTCTGTGGAATACGCCATGTCCGCATTATTCCACGTTTGGTATCAATAGCTGAATCCCCATGTCCTGCTCGAATAGCAGTCATTTCCCTTTCGGCGTCCAGTTGCTTGAGGGCTTCAACATAGTCACTCTTGATGTCGTCCCTTTTACGAACTGTGTCAAGGTAATATCTGGCAATAATCAATGCCGTCCTTCTACGGCTACTGGTGATTAGGACCTTACCAGCCTTTCCAGATTGTTCAATATATGAGTCAATTAAGGAATTAGCGTCTTCAATCGCCATTCTAAGTTTAACTATGTTGACACTGGTTGCAGAAGCATCATCAATGTTTGTCAGTTGGACGGCTTCTTTAAGGCCAAAAGCAGTGATAAAATCATCCGGGGACGCACTTCTAGGGTCTGAGCGATTGGGTGTTAAAACTCCTGAGCGGTCTTGATAGGGGAAGCCATAGCCACCGATAGTTTGCCCCAGGTTAGACCCCTTATGGGTGCCATCGGTCCTCTCGTCAGGGGCTAACGTGTTCTTAACTGCAAACCTGTAAAAGGCCCTAACGGCATTCCTCTTTTTGATAATATCATTTGAGCCAGGCGGTATGGGCCCCCTAAGGCATACATTAAGGTCCAATGGTGGCTCATACGAAACGAAAACTTCATCCCATGGCGATAGTGCAGAATCTAACCCCAATGAAATCATTGTAGCTGAGGAATATACCACTGTATTAACCCCATATTGACCAAAGCATACTGTGAAGCTGGAGACGGGGACGGGTATGTTGATGTCCAGTGGCCCATCAAAAAATAAGACTACATTATTTGGGGTCGTTAAAGTAGATTCTTTTAATTTAGGTATTGCCATGATTGTCTCTGAATTAGGTAATCGTCAGGTTCATTGGTTACTGGGAAGAAATTCTCTGATACCCAAAATGGATAGGCATCTTTATTAACTCTAACTAGAAATCCTTTTCTCTCCGGGTATAAACAATTTACCAAGATCTGAGCAGCAAGTCTCAGGGGCCATTCGTCTCTCCAGTTAATTTCCCAATGCTCTACTGTAATAAGATTACCCACAAGAGTGTAATCAATTCTGGACACGATATCACCACCCCTAAAATCAGGTACAGGGTAGTCGAAAGTTTGCTGCAATAACTCATAGGGTTCTCCGTCGTATTTACCAAGGATGTATCTCCCTTGTTCTGGGCCATCTTCGTAGTATAGAAAATCTTGAAAGGCAAATAGGTCTTGACGATAAATTGAAGGTCGGCGGATGGCCATAATTAAATTGCAGCGAGTACTGTAAATGAGCCATTCTGGGATACAATTCTAGTTGGCCTAAACTCTATGCCAGCAACAATGATGCGGTCGGTATTTGTAATTTCATTTACCCTTAGGGTTTGTTCGCAGTTTACGGGTTGTTCGCAGTTTACCGTCTTTAGAAAGTTAGTTGGGACCCCAACATTGAACAAGTCTTTGCTAAGTAGGCTGTCACCTACAGAAAATGATACATCAGCAAATATGCTTCGGGAGGCATAAATTGAATCATAAACCGACAAATTATTAACTACCCCCAAAGACTGGTAAAAAACCGGAGCCAAGGGATTTGTGGCACTTTGGCCAAACCCTTGATAGATTGGGAATCCCGGGTCATAGTCAGCGTTGTAGTTACTTTCGAATGCCATTATTTGAAGGGGTTTAGTGCGGAAGCCAAGGATGAGTAAACAGTGTTAATAGTACCTTGGGGATTTTGTAGCGTTTTTAGTATAAAATTAGTTTGGGGGGAGTATGATTGCAGGGCCGCCAATGCGGTTGACTGAATGAATGTCGTAGGATCTGCTATAATTTTCCTTGCAGCTTCAGCGATAGAGAGAGCTTTTTGTGCTGTTTTTAAAGCTGCCTCTGCAAAGTTTGTACCGGGTATTGCGGGCAATGTTGCTGGAATTTGTGGGGCCCATGTAGTGGTGAAAGCGCCCTTAATTTGGCCATCAATGTACCCGGCATCCTTCCTTACAAAACTCATAGCAGCATCCATGTCTAGAAGCTGAGGTTCCTCAAAAGGGAATGGTTTTTTATCGCTCATTGGTGGGGGGTTCCAATTAGCATCAACTCCAAATGGATTACCAGTAGGTGTGGTTCCAAAAGCTGAGTATCTTTTACACTGACCATTGGATGTTGGGAAAGTGCAGTCACCTACCGTCCCGGCTTGAATTGGATTCTGCCTATTTCCGGAGGAGTCTGGTGGCTGAATAGAGTCATTAGCCCCTGCGTGTCCATGCTGCAAGTCGCAATGCCTTACCCAGATGTACTCACCATTTCTTTTCAGACATACACATGTCCAGTCAGAACTCATGGGGCCACCCTCCTCAATGACTGTACAGCCATGGTTTTCCTTGCAAGGTGGTGGCAGACTTCCCGAGGGATAAACTGGTAGACGGACCATGGTGGAATTAACAGGTGTTGTTAATGTTCCTGCCGCTTGTTCTGTTAGGTTTTGTGGGTCGTATAGAGTATCGCTCAGGATGGCATAGTGATATTGGCCATTACTCAGGATAATATTAACCCTAGTCCCGACTAAGCCGGGGGGCTGCTTACCAACAAATGCAGGGGAAGCGTCAATCCAATGTGAATATGAATTTCCCTTGCCATCTCTTGGACCTGAAAATAAACCAGCCCCTTCAATTTCAGGAATGTCCTCAGGGTTCATAGCATCGAATAACACCCTTACTCTGCCATGATTTTCAGGGTCATCAACATCGACTACTCTACCTCTGACCATACCCCGTGGCAAACCTGCATATTTAGCATTGGATTCTGCAAATTGCATTAACCTAGCTAAATTATGAGTTAGCGGTATACAATTAAGACTCTGTGCCATTACTTGTGAGCTGAGAATCTAAGGGTATTCCTGGGTTGGATGCGCTTTGGTTTTGGTTGTAGTTTTGGTTTGACTGCCTCTTGTGCCACTTGTGCCACTTGCGTGTTACTAATTGGAGATTGAGTTAATTCATTTTTGTCAAACTCTGTAGTTTCCTTGGGTGCTTTTGGTTTAGAAAGGGCCTTAAGAACTGGGCTTAGTTCCTTAGGGCTTACTTCGGTTTTTTCTTCAGTGGGTGGGGACTCCAAGATGATTTTTTCTAGTGAGTCCGATTCTAAAATTGGCTCCGGGCTCTCAAGGGTTAAATCCTGAATTTCATCCAAGTTTTTTCTTTTGGTAGTCATGATAATTTGTGTGTATGATCGATTTTACCCTGACTTTGGTATTATTAAAATTAGGGACAATTAGGACATGCGGTTAAATAGAGGGAGGTTCTTTGCGTACATTTTTTCCAAGACGTAGGATTAAATGGGTCAAAAAAAGCTTCATCTGCAGCCGACAAATCCGCAGCAAAATACGCATAGCCGACCTTATAGTGATTAGCGTCCACTCTGTAAGATTGCTCGTCTATGACACAAGTGGTCGGGATCTTATAGATACTGGAATCCCAGATTGGGGCATCTATTCTCTCAATAATTGAGTCATCTAAGTCATTAACCAAGTGACCAGAGAGATTTCCGCATTCGTCCGCCCGATAGTAATAGCCTTCCCAATCTCCGTAAACCTTGTCTAATGTGGCTTCAGTGATCGCTCTACGGTCGTGAAGGGGGGCATATTCTACTATTTTGGCTCCCGAAAAGTCGTCAAAATCAGCATCAACCCCCGGCAATACGGCGGCATTTAAATAGTCTTCTTCCAAACCTAGGCCGTACCTTATGTTGGAGTACAGGTAAGGCTCAGAGTACAGGTAAGTAGGACTTGATGGTTCCCCGCCATACAGAAACACATCATCATAGATTCTTGGTTGCTCCTGCTGAGGGGGGCAATCCATGTCTTCTGGAGATAGGGGAGAACCCCACAAGCCAAAATCTTGACAAATAAGGTTTACTTTTTGCCACTCTGGTCCGTTTCTTTGGTAGGCCGGTGGTAGTCTAAGGTAATAATTCTCCCAGTTATCATCACCTACCCCGGAGTTTAAATCGGCCACAAGAGCATTATCATACAAATCTAATTCTGACACAGAATTAACCACATACATGGGCTTCGTCTTCCAGATTCTCAAAGAGGTAGAGGCATCCATTACGTTGGGGGACATGTAGATTTGCAACCCACTAAATACCAAATCAGAAATATCATGTCTAAATGTGTAGGTCAACGAATCTGTTATTATTACTGTCGGTAGTTTAACCATTCCGTCGAAAGTCATCGTGTTGTAGGAGAAATTAAGCGTCCCATCTAAGCTGTCAATTGTGAAAATTATTTGAAAGTCACTAGTCTGATAGGGAACAGATGGCTCCAGTGGCACATTATTACAAAATACCTTAACAGCATCGAAATTGACAGTTGATGATGGAGCAGCAGGGGTGAAGCTGTTAATGCCCACCCAGTCTCCTTGTAATTCCCACTGGGAACCCACTAACTCCCACCGATTATAATAGAAGATTGATGCACCCCTTGTCTGCGGGTCCGGGTTACTGTAGTCCCAAGACAATTCCCCATCCTGCGGATCATTACCAAAAAGGCTAGTATTCCCAATATATTTTAATTTAGATGGTGGTGAGATGTACCATGGGCTCCTGGGTTGATTGTCCCACCTTGATAAGATTACGGGACAAGGGTCCGCCAAGTCCGCCAATAGGTTAGCAATCACATAACCACTCGTAGATGGGCTGAGTGATGTTGAATCTTCTAGTTTGACAATTACTTTTGCCGGTAAAATGGAAGCGTCTACGGAAAAGTTTGCCTCATCAGGGTATACTACAGACTGTAATTGCCAGTACCCCTCATCAGAGGGTTTGAATAAGTCAATTTGGCAGACGCCAGCTATAGTCCCAGATAGACCTATGACCCCGTCAGTTTCTGATAACCCGATGGCGTCTAAGATTCTAACGACTGCCCCAATTGTGATTGGACCCGTGTAGCTAGCAAAACTACCATAATCGGGGAATAAGAAATCAGGAATTAAGGGGAAACCACTATCCTCAGGGTAGTCTATCTCAACCCATGGGCCACAATTAAAACCGCCCCCATCGTAAACCGAAAAGGATCCCGTTTGGCTATTCCACCAGATTTGACTTTGTTTTGGGGATGGGGTAGTAGGACTTACCGGTGCCTTCTGGTAGTAAATAAAGTTTAAGATATCATTAAATGGAATCTTTCTCTCTACAGGTACCAAATATAGGGAATTCCTCTCATCAAAACCATGGAGGCTAAGGCTATCAAATACAAAATTAAAGGGTAAAAATCCACCCTTATTGCCCCAGACCCCCGTAAAATTATCTAAAACAGACTTACAGTTCCAGTCGCTACTGAATGACCATGGCAGCACCAGGAAAGTTGAATTATAATCCCCGAATTTTAACAGGGCATTGACCTGGGGGCCATCGAATTTTAGATTTGATGGAATGTCTAAGAACCATGACTCAGTTTCAAAACTATAGGTTGGATTTATAGTGACTTCTTCAGAAATGATAAGCTGTACAGGTTTATCAAAGTAAACCCTAGACCCCACATAAAATGTGTTAAATATATACGGTAAAGAATACTGATTATCAAAATCTGGGTATAAGGCTATGGAATTAGTTTCATCTATCAGGCTAACTAAAAATGAAGCATCGGCAGAGATGCCAGGGGTTGGCCTATAGAAAGGTGAGGGCCTCGCACTCTCTATGTCAATTTTAATTTGACTCCCGACAGAGTAATCAAGTATGAATTGGTCAGTAAACTCACCAATGAACAACGATGAGGATTGACCATTTTTTTGAACATCCTTTATTTCGTATGAGTAATCACCCAATATCAAAATTTGCCCAATTTGAATTCTGTTGTCTGATTCAACAACAATGGAACTTTCCCAATTCCTAATTTCTTTGATGGTGGGGAATACAAAACTGTTGTAAACACCAAAAGTACCATTCAAGAGTTGTCGTTTTTGGTCTACGTTTGAAACAAGGCTAAACCAGTATTCATTGCCGCTCCAACCCAATAGCTGAGCTAACCAATCCAATTGATTACTAACTCTTACTTCAACTTGTTGGACAGATGCTGCTTGACTCCCCGATAAAAATGGGTTGGAGTACCCGTAGAGTTCATAACCCGCTACGTTAAAATTTGGGTAAATTACAGTCATTTTATTCTACAATGATTAAATTATCAGATAGTGCTAAGTATTCTTGATTCATGCAAGTATCGGGAGTCATCCAAAGGGTTGAATAATTATCCACTTGTTCGTATAAGTTAATCAAGTTGTCGTCCCATGGCCTCGTAAGCCACTCTGCAATAGGTTGATAATCTGCATTTACAGACTCTCTAACGTCAAAGATTTTTTTAACTTCATAACTCGGAGAAATATCAACTTGAGCAAGTTTGCAGTAGGTAACTGGAATTTCTTCTCCCACACTATTGGTTGCTGTTAGAGGTAGACTACCCAAGGGGTAGGCAACAAGGGATATCTCTGATTTACCCGTTGATGGTTTTCTTAGGAGGGAAATAGTCCCCGAAATAGAAACGGACTGTATGGAAACTTTGGGATCAGACCACTCAATTTTCCAGCCAGTATTAAAAGTTGGAATTGCAATTTTAAACGTAAAGAATTGCCCCGTACTGTCTTTACTAACCTCGACTGTTTCTACAAAGAGCCAATCTGGATTAGAACAGTATGGATTACTAGGATCTGGTTGCCCGGGATTATCTGGGTCTTCGTTAAAACAGTTGGTTATGGACAGGGTGGCACTACCAGTAATTACAGTGTTCGGGGGGCAACGAAAAGTTATCTCAGAGAAAGAGGCCGCCCTAGGAAATTGCCAATATAAGTATGGGGCCCCACTATAGTTTGGAAATAATCCATCGTAGTTCCTCCATTCCAAGGTGGTATCATTACAAAAAGCATGTTTGGGCACATACCTCCACCCCACTTCAGAATCAGTGCCACTGACCACATTCATTTCGTGACCAGATAGGGAATAATTCTCTACAGAGTACAGTGCATAGAAAGGGGAATCGTCATAGGTCAGTCTATAAGCTATTAAATATTGAGAATTAGCCATTCCTACCAATTCCAGATTTAAAATGACCGGGTCTATAGAGAAATTGCCGTGTTCCCAAACTACGGTCCCAGGTTTAATCACTAAAAATTTATCCTCGCCTGATGCGACAACTTCTAGAGAATTAGGACCAAAAGGACTTTCTCCCGGAGGCAGATAAACATAGGCAGACTTTTTGTCTAGTCCAAAGTTGATATAGTATCGCTCTGACGCAGCAGGTAACCTCCAATAAATGGGCCTACCCCCTGGTACCCATTCAGTGGGTGTCTCAAACAGGTTATTAACCTCTTGAAACTGAACTGATAACGTAGTACCAAATGTGGGATTAGAAGATGTTTGAATTTCTTCCCTGCCCCCATCTAATGGTGTGATAATCTGGCTCATAGACTTAAGGTTCCTTCTTTATAGTCAGGTGGTTGATAGGGGAAAGTAGTTCCAGTATACCAAGAAAGTTGGGGGACCTCAGTGTTAGATCTAGGGTTCTCCCATATATAGGTTATTTCCTGATTGGAGTTGGGGAATCTTCCCGTATTACGGGGCACCAACGTTATTTGGGCTACGCCTAATTTAATAGAAGATGTCTCCAAACCAAATTGAGAAATAATTTCCTCTTCACATCTATAGAAAGAGACGTACCTCAGTAGGTTACCAGTAAACTCCTCGTATCTGGCCGTATTAGTAACCATCATGTTTGTCCAGTTAGTTACTGTTGTCTGAGGTGTAAATGCCCCCATTACCCTGTAAATGTTCCTGCCATCTTCTGCTACGAGGGTGTCCTCTGCGTATTTGACGTACTCCGGATTGAAATAGGGGATGTATGCCTGAGGATTAAATTCATTTGTTCCAGCTTCTGATGAATCTATAAATACACCATTTTTGTAGTAGATTGAAAAGTCAAATAAGGGGCTTACACTAGATGTGGCCGTATAGGATTTTACCGTGTTACCATTTCTAAAGTAGGTTCTATCCCCCCTATAGAAGGTAAACATCCTGACAAATGTATTTATCTCCGTCTGTCTGGGGTAAAGAGAGATTACCTGAATTTGGAAATCACTGCCAGAGCCACCCAAGAAGCTATTATCTATAGTTAGAACATCGCCAATTGAGTACCCCCGCCCAAAGTCAGATAACTCATAAGAAATAATTGTATTCCCTGATATTACCAAGTTGATAGACCCGTTGATCCCTACTCCATTGACGGGGTTGACGTAAATCAAAGGTAGGTTGACATAGATACCATTTCGGTAACCAGACCCCCCATCCACCAAGTTGGTTGTCTTTATTCTGCCTGATACGCTGTTATCTACTAAGTCATCTAATTGCGACCTCAGCTCGAACGAAGGTGCAAGGTTAATGACTAACCCCTCATTGATTAAATCTTGAATTGATGTGCTGCCTGGTGTGAAGTACTTGGCGGCAACGCAATAAGTGGGAATTCCACCTGAGACTTCCCTATACTCCAGGTATTGCCCGCATTTAAATCTAGGTTTATATTTGTAAATGGGGAGGCCACCATTTCCATCTAATACAGATACTTCTTTTATGATGCCTTGCTTGATTAATTCGCTAAAGTAATCTACAGTTAGCGCCCCGTTGGGCTCGTAAGTAAAAGATGCAATTACAAATGCGTATTTATTGACGGCCCCTTTTGTTACATCCACATAGTTGTAATAGGGGTCAGAAACAGCATCAGGTCCACTTCCAACCTGTGGTGTGTAAACCCAAGTTCCTGCTAAATAAGACTGACCTTCAACCAGTTGATTATAATTATTTGGCAAGCTAGAATTTAAAGCAGGGCCTATTTTATTTTCAGTTTGGGCCCCTGTAATGTCATTGGTAGATGGAAGCAAAGTGAAATTCTGAGCTACTAACCAAGCTAATCTACCGACAGTAGTGGTAGGTAAGAACTCCCCATCCGAATAATCATACTCAACGATTTCTGGGTCGATTGTTGACCCTAGTGAGTATTGGTAAGAGTTGTTTACAACCCAAGCAGAATAAGTCTTCGCCGAAGAAATTTTTCCGGCTACAAAAGCACTAGGAATGTCCGCTGAAGATCCAATTACTATGTTTTCAAGGATTACAAATAATTGGTTATCGAAGAACACAATATCTCCCAAACTATACCTGCCAGCAGTAAGTAACTTTATCTGTTTTAAGGCAAGATTGCCATATACGGTTTGGTCAAATTTGTCCGTTGAATAAGGACTATACGCTACTTCTACTGGGTAGTATGTTGGGTTGGGATTATTAACTACAATGAGATCATCGCTATTCAAAATGGTGTCTACTGGTTCAAAGTCATAGACATTAGTGTAAATTGCAGCGTCTTTGCTTAGGAGGGCCGGAGTATTGTAAGCTGCGGAATAGTTGATTTGAGGGTCTTTAAATCTATTGACAGAGTCAAAAGTATTATAAAATGCAGCATCCACATCACTTACGGTGGGGTTCGTATCTGTCGGGAAGACATTTCCGGGGGTCAATACTGTGGAGAGCCTGTCCCTAAAGTTCAAAGTTACAGGTTGGTAATTAGAGCCATAGATGCCATTGGCATCAACTTCAAGAGTGATGTTATATTGAGTTTGACTTAAAGTAATGGGGTATAGGTGGGCCTGATTTTCAATGGGGATTGAAAAGTTAATTACATTCTGACCCCTCCTTATTTGGTCATCTGTTAATTCCGTGCCATTGGGACCAAGTACAAAGAAAGAGACTTGTCCATTGGGCTTAGTGTAATCAGACAAGTAATTATAACCAAATCTACTACTCCTGTTAGGTTGAACAGAAGTCAGAGTCCCCAATCCAAACATGTCTATGAAGAAATTCTCCCAATCTGCTTGGCTAACGGGGTTCCTACGTCTGATTAAGGAGAAAAATCTCTCTTGAACTTCAGTATATGTTTCTACATCACTGCCCCCTACCGCCGGTTCAGGATTGGTTACTACAGTGCTAGCCTCCCCGAGGTCAGGGGGGCCAGTAATTGAATTAGCTGGAATATTATAAATGTTCCCTACATACTTGGAATAGACGGGGATTTCAACTTCTGTCTTACCGGCAGGTATGGTTACGCTATACGAGCTTACATATTCAAATCCTTGGCCGCCCGATAGTTGAGGATTAGATGTAAATGTAGACCCAGATGGTACCAATAAGTCTGAATTTCTTGGCGCTATTGATAATCTTACTAAAGCCGTTGCGGGGGTACCTAGTCTCCTTAAGGCACCTAAAAATGGACCTATCCATTCAATTAGAATTTTATTTGGAAGTTGGTTGGCCCAAAATAAAAATTCACCTTGAGAAAAAGCCTGCCCTTCTAAGAGGACTGCTAGGGGATTACCTGCACTAAAGTCATTAAGAGTCTTGTTGGACGCCTCATAAACCTTCTGAGCTGCATCTTGAACTAATTGTGCCTCGTTCCTTGGGTCTATTGAGACTGAGGGGAGGGGAGCATATCTTGGCATTTAATCCTCTAATCAGTATTCGCCGTTGTCAATAATTAAATTGTTAAGCAAATCAGCTAAGATTTTCTTAGTGATTAGGTCAGCATCATCTAATGACCCGAACTTTTGTGCTATTGACGGAGTAGGTGTTCCATTGGCGTAATTATATTTGTCGTTTGTCGTATAGCTTCTGGGGGCGTTTTCCTTGATGTTTTCAGGGTTGACGTTATTATTATTCTCATCTAACAGGGTTGGGAAACCAAACCACCATTTACCCAGGGTAACTTTATTACCGGTGATAGGGGCTCCAGAAATGAATTCATTTAAGCTAGATAGCGTAGGCTGGTTGGTACCTAGTGTCATGTACCTACTATCCAATCCATTTGGACCAGCCGTAACCAGAGAGTTCAATCCAAGGGGGTCATAGTGCCAATCTAAGTCTTGACCATCAAAAAATATTTGTTTTGCTCCGTTTAACCAAGCACTGCTTACAAGTATAGCGGAACTGAAAGTTGTCTTTGCCATTATCCGTTGGTAATCCTGTTATGTATGTTTTACCCTGCTCACAAAAAAGCCCCCTTTCGGGGGCAATTATTGAATTACAAAATCAAGTTCTGTCCCAAATATTGACGGTGAGTTCCACTTCAATTTCCTGGACGTTGCCGCTATCGCGATCAACGTTGGCAGTAGTGATTGATAGGAATTTACAACCGTAGCAGGTGTACGCGCCACCGGCTGGAGCAGACCCGGTACCAGTACAGTCCCTAGGGGTTACTGTAACGGTAACATCTTGACAATTGTAGTTTAACCAGAAGTTCTCTAGTTGCTTGAAGATCGTGGGATCATACGGAGCAGTAAGAGTAACATTATCTGCAGTTCGCGGGCCAACGACATGGTACTTTCGGTTTCCAGTGCCATTGGCGTATTCGCTCTTTTCAGAAGAGTCTTTGATGCCGCTGAATTTTGTGAAAACAGCGATTAAAGATACTCCATTGGGAGCTACGAACGATACTTCGTATTGTGCCTTAGTTAAGGGTCTGAGAATTGCCATGGGTTCACCTCTCTATTTCCTATCCTTATCAGGACAAGATGTCGGTGATCATAGCGCCAGAACCGATAAGACCAGTTGCACCGAGGCCAACCA
>Ga0078894_10001805_pt1 | contig 16078 bp, 20 predicted proteins | sample LauGreSu1BDMLBSD_2_FD_67506 | JGI IMG/M metagenome (GOLD analysis project Ga0078894, IMG submission 67506) | Freshwater lake microbial communities from Lake Michigan, USA - Su13.BD.MLB.SD (version 4) (version 4) | ecosystem: Environmental > Aquatic > Freshwater > Lake | place: Lake Michigan... | reverse complement strand
GAATATGTTGATTTCAATTGCGTAGGTGCTTGGATGGGAGAACGCACACCTATCATCGTGATGCCATTCATGGACTAGACTTGTAAAAGACAGGAGTCCAGAATGAACCCAGAGAAGAAGACCGGGGCTAATGGGATGACGTACACGTATACCGATTTCTTAGCCGATGTACAAAAAGCGCATTCCGATATGCAAGGTCATTGGCGTTTTGGACAATGTTATTTCAACACGATGCGATCCAAGCGTCCCGCTTTAGCTGAAGAGCTCAGAGGTTCATCCTTTGATCCGTTTCATCGAGACGAAGTAGATCAGTTGACCCACAACTGGGCAAGAGAGAATTGGTAAAACCAATCAGGCTCTTCCGCCACCGTTGTTCTTAGACGATAAGCGCATCCTTCCTGTGAAGCGGGGCCCCTGGATGTCTGGCCGGCCCGCCTGATCCGATCGGGTTTGATATACCTGATTGTATATATTTTCTAGATCAGGTTGTTATTGTTGCCTATAACCGATAAACTGATTTTCATGACAACACTACCTACACACCCAAGTGATCCCGAACTCGCCCAAATACTTTGGGAAGAGTACTTCGCACCAACCACGACACCTGCAAAGGCGATCGCCACCATGTTTGACGATCTCGCAGAAAAACGTTTCTTGTATGACGATCTGAAAACGACAGAGGCAGAGATCCTCGCTCACATCATTGCCTTCGCCAAGCAAACGCACGATCTAGGCGTACTGCACCAAGAGTTGTAATCCAAAGACGGCTGGCACGCCCCCCGTGCTGGTCGTCGCTGGCTGTCCCGCTATTTTTCTTCTAGCGGATACACAACCATCAAGTCTGGTTTGCGTGACCCATCAACTTGTTCGCCACCGCCCTGAATGACTCTGAGCGAAAGGCTGGGCTTCAGCATCGCAGCAATTTCTTCGTTCGCTTGCTGAACTTCCGTAATTTGCTCGTGAACTTCGTCCAACAACTTTTGTAATTTTTTTGTTTTGTGTTGAAAGAGTTCGTTTTCCATTGACGAGAATATATCATGGATCGCACGTCGCGCGCCGGCCCCGCAAATTGGAGATGCTATGAAACCAAAGAAAGAAACCCACGAGTGCCACATGAAGAGGTTCGTGAGGCATGAAGAAGATAGATGCGCTGGTTCGGTGAAGCCTCGCAGCGACACGCACCTTTGCGAGTACCACTTTGGCATTGAGCAAGAAGCCCGATACTTGGGGCGGATGGCGTAAACAGAAAGCTGGGCTGCCAGTTTTTCCGGTAGCCGAAGAGAAACAATTTGAGTTCATCAGGTTGCAATTATGGTTTATAACCAATAATATAAACATATGACCAACGATGTAATTACTAAATGTTGCGAATGTGAAGAGGTAGTAGATACCGAAAACGGAGACCACTACTGGAGTGCCGTCAAAGAGGAATACCTATGTTCAGGTTGCTATGAAAGCGATTGCGGTCATGTCTCAACCGTTCACATAGTTGATAGCGGCGGCGTCACTAAAAAATATTTTATTGGTGACCATATCCGCATGAGCGAGTACGGAGACGACCTGCATGGAGACGACCCTGTAATCAACCGTGAGTGGGCAAGTTCTAGTCAGTGGCGTGGGTATTACGAGACGACCATTGAAGGCTGGACTGACGTTCTCAACGGCTGGACTACAGGTGGATGGGATGATGAAGTTGCCAAGCGCAAACAAAACTTCAACCAATGGGCTGACGACCTATTGAGGGGTGAGATTATCCCCCCAGTCAAGGTCGCTATTGTCTGTGACCCCACGAGCAACGTATTCAGCACGGCTATTACGGTGCTTACTCCTGAGCCTGACAAATTGCGTGAGTGGATGACTACCGAGTACGAAGGACTTTACGAGGCACTCACCTGAGGCGGTCTGGGGCTGAAGCCCAGGCTTTCAGTTAGTCTCTTCCGCCACCGTCATTGATAGACGAATGTGCACACAACCAAATCAACCCCGGGGCTACTTGTGTTGATCCTTGACCCTATTTGCAACTGATCGTAATTTTTATATTTTGCAGGTTGTGGTTGTTGGTAATAACCGATAGAGTGAAATTATGACAGAAACAATTCTGTATGTTGAGGGACTTTTTCTCGGCGTACTTCACGGAATACTTATTGGCTACATGATCGGGAGAAGGAGTAAAAAGAAATGAACGAAAACACCTACCGAACAGCAAAGACCGTGCTTATCACGGCGACAGTGACCATTGCGTCAGTGCTTGCGTTCAGTTTCATGAAGGAACAGCAACGACAATCCAATGAGTTCTTTTGCAACGGCGCATCTGTGACGATCAAAGAAGGCGACACCCTGTACTGGATTGCACGGACAAACTGTGACGGCAACACCATGAATGTCGTAGATCAGTTGGTCTCAGTTTACGGGACTACGCTGAACGTCGGCGACACGATCTACTTGCCCACACACCCTAATTGCGAACTTCGCCTCACAGACGGCGGTCAGGTGATGGAAGACTGCTGATGAGCATGGTGATTGTCGGCGTAGATGACGAACTCGGACACATCTGCGACGCGTGCGGATCGGGAGTCCCGACTCAGGGTTGGCACGTTCCGTACGAGACCATTGGTTACTACGATGGTTTCACGGACAATTTAGAAGCACTCATGTCTGATGACGACCCGAAGTATTGGTTCTTGTGTCACGACTGCATTGTCAAGTTGCTCACATTCTTCCCACGACTAGGTTCTTTCTTTAGTCAGGGACAGCATCCGTGCGACGGAGACGCCCCGTGTTGCAAGTGGGCTTGGCGTTCACACGAAGGCGTAACACAAGTTGTTGGAGATGACGGTGGGTGGATTCCGCTTCCCAAAAAAGAGGATGAGTCACCTTTCTGAGAGGTCGACATCGGCGGGGCTGCACAGATTGCCGGCAGACGAACGGTAGCGTTTGAAGCGGACAAATGGAAGTGTTTGACACAAGCAGGTTGTGATTGACCTCTATAACCGATAGAGTGGTATCAACCAAGAAGGGGGCACTGTGCCAAAACAAAAAGCAACAGCAGTTGATTTGACCGAAGAGGAATATGCAGAGGTCATCAAGTGGGCTGACAAGTTCGGTCTACACCGTACGTACAACGCTTCGCAGGGTGGCATGCAGATCAACGGAGTTGTCTACCGCAAGCCAGTATTCAGTCTGATCTAACAAAGTCCCAGAGCAGTTCCGGTTGCCGGCTGTCCCGCTTTAAAGCTTGTCCTTGAAGTCCTTTCCGCCACCGTTGTTCTTAGACGAATAAGTGTGTGTCCGTGTCCTTCCCGGGGCTGCTGGTTTCTACAGGGGGGTGGAGAAAAATCCAATTATGACTTTTGTGTAACTTTATGACTTTTGTGTAACTTTTTCAATAAAGGTTGTCATTGAGCCTAATAACCGATAGATTGAAGTTATGGAACTAAGAGCAACTATGGAAACTCAACCAACAAACGTATTGCGTAACTCTAATTTCAAGTGGCAAGACCAAGCAGGGTGCGTGGGAATGGATACAAATATCTTTTTCTACGACAGAAACGCAAAAGCCCAAATCATCAAGGCTCGCAAAATCTGTGGAAACTGCCCAGTAGCAAATGACTGCCTAGAGTTCGCTCTCGCCAACAACATTGAGGATGGAATGTGGGGCGGTAAATCAGGTCGTGAGCGCAGGAACATTCGCCAAGTCAGAGCCCGAAGCCGAAAGGTAGCGGTGTGATGGCGACGTGGTGGCCCCGCTTTGTATACAGACTTATGCTCAGGTACGGAAAGGGGATTATAAAATGAATAAGCGTTTGGCGTTCGCCATTTTAGTTACTTGCTTTGCGTTGGTTTATTACTTTCAGAACTCACTGTTCTGACGTCTGTGTAGAACGTGTCAAGAAGTGCGTTCACACTCGGTGTTTGGTCGCCAATAACACCCTGAAGTTCTCTGATGCTCTTCAGGAGCGTCGGCGCAGTCCCGGCTTTATTCGCGTTGTCGTGTTCCATCTCAAGAATTCTTCGTTCCATCGCACGCAGGCGTTTCTCAAAGCCCTCAAATTTATAACTCAGCGCCTCAATGCGCTGTAGGATTTGGTTATCTTCAATCATATGACAACTATACATAACAACTCTTCTCTCAGACTTGACACTGACCATTTAGTTTTGGATTTCCCGTACGACCGAGAACTCGTTGAAGACGTCAAACGGATAGACGGGGCAAAATGGGACAAGGTTGCACGTGTCTGGAGAGCGCCGATGAAAAGCCTCGCTGCCGTTCGTGAATTTGCGTCCACAAACAACTTCAGCATTGACAATGATGTGCTCTTGTTCTCTTCACCCAAGCGTGTGGTTTCAGAAGCAAAGCGTGGTGTGTACTTAGAGGAAGACTTCGTATACCTCGCATTTGATTACGACCCTGTGATGGTTCGGTCGGTCAAGCAGGTTGCAGGAATAACTTGGCATCCCAGCTCGAAAGCTTGGCGAGCCCCGCTGACATCCCTCGAAGACGTGATCCGTTGGGCAGAAACATTCAATCAAAATGTTGATGAGGAAGCCACCCGTAGAGTTGGTCAAATCCAAAGTTCGCTATCAGAACTGAGAGACGCCTCCCGTGCCGTAGACGCAGCTGTAGACATTCCGGGGCTAGTTGGAACGTTGATGCCGTATCAAAAAGCAGGAGTTGCTTATGCTGTTGAGGCACGCAAATGTTTTATCGCCGATGAGATGGGATTAGGCAAAACGGTTCAGGCAATGGCGGCTCTACATCTGGCCGGCCGCAGCGCGGGAGCCCCGTGTTACCCAGCTGTCGTCTCATGTCCAGCGAACCTCGTGTTGAACTGGAAAGCGGAATACAACAGGTTCTTGCCCGATGTTCGTGTCGCTGTCGTCAAAGACCGAAAGACTTTTCCTGATGAAGGAACATACGATGTGGTTGTAGTCGGCTATTCCAATATTACCTCTTGGGAGAAGCGCTTGTCAAATCACAATGCTTACGTGTTTGATGAAAGTCATTACTGCAAGACACCAACCGCTCAGAGAACAAAGTCCGCAAAGAAGATTGCCGGCTCAGCCCCGAAAGGCGCGATGATCCTGTGCTTGACTGGAACTCCCGTAACCAACCGACCAGCAGAATACGCATCTCAACTAGACATACTCGGACAACTAAATAAGTTCGGTGGTCTGTGGGGTTTCTACCGTAGATACTGTGATGCATTCAAAGACAAGTGGGGGCAGTGGCATCTTGAAGGTCATTCTCATCTTGACGAACTCAACGATAAACTTCGTAGCGTTTGTTACATAAGGCGCACAAAAGACCAAGTGCTTACTGATTTGCCACCCGTCATTCACAACCCGTACGTCGTCGACGGGACTCCAGAGCTCGCAGCTGAGTACAAGAAGGCAGAGGAAGACATCATTGCCTACCTAGTAAACAGGGCGAAGGAGATAGCCATGGAGATGGGTAAGAGCCCGCACTCGGCAGGTGTAGTGGCACGCATCAGGGCTGAGTCCAATGAACACCTCGTAAAACTGTCCGTGCTTCGCAGGATCGCTGCCAAAGGGAAGATGCAGGAGGCCCAGGACTGGGTACAGTCCCGAGTTGACGCCGGCAAAAAAGTCGTTATTGCGGCTCACCATAGAGATGTGGTTGATGAACTTGCTAAAAAGTTTAATGCTTGCAAGATTCAGGGTGGTATGAAGATTGAGGACGTTGAAGAGGCAAAACGAAAGTTTCAGAATGACTCATCCGCCACCGTAATGGTTTTGAGCATCCAAGCTGCAAAGACGGGGCATACTCTTACTGCTGCACAAGACATACTCTTTGTTGAACTGCCTTGGTCGCCAGCAGACATTGACCAGACTTATAGTCGTTTGCACAGGCATGGGCAGAAAGGTTCTGTTACTGCGACTTACATGTTGATGAACGGGACTATTGACGAAGCCATCTACAAACTCACCGAGAAGAAACGCAAGGTAATGAACTCGGCTGTTGATGGCGATGTCTTTGATGATGACGATGCCAGCACGGCGCAACTCGTTTTAAGTTTCTTGCCTCAATAGTTGCAATTGTCCCCTATAGGGGATATACTGAAATTATGACAACAATCATTAAACCACTAGAAATAAACCTAGAAATCCCACCACTTCGTGAGCGCAAAGGCATGCCATGCGGAGTGATCGTGCAAGGCTCGCAAGTAGAGATTTGGTTCCACTCACCTACTGGCGACAGTAGCGACACGCACATCTTCAGGATGCCTTGTGTTTCACCACAGCAAGCAGAGGTAATTGCAGAAACTTACAGGTTAGTTTTCTCCCTCTAAAGGTTGTCCCAAGGGCTTGGGATGCGCCCCCCGCTCCCAAGTCCTAGGGTCAGAATTCTCGTCCCATTCCTCAATTGGTATTAGCCGATTCGGGTCAGGTGGTGGGATGTTTCTAACTTTCTTGTCCCCGCTGCACTTGAAGCCCCGTATTCGGTCAGGCTTTTGGTTTGGCATTAGCCATTAACTCATCAACAATCAAGCGAGAGTACTTTCTACGCAGTCGCCAGATCTTTCCGTTGAGGTCTTGCATCGCAACCGTATCTCGTGCTTTGCTCGCAATGTCATCATCGTAGATGTTGTACTTCTTGAAGAGGATCTCGTCCAAGTCGGGGCTCTCTATCAAGATGTCTGAGATCCAACCCGCACGTTTGTCCATCGTGATCATCAGTTCACACAAGCCTTCGTACCCGAATTCGCTATGAATCTTGTTCACAACCATTTGACAGTAGTGTTTACGGTAGGTTGCTTCGGCGTCGTTTGCGCCTTCCATGAAGTTAGCGACAAACTCCGATAGTTGAGCCCGTGTTAGGTCGTCCATTTCCTCGTTGTCAGGATTGTTTGGATCAAAGAAGTCGCTCACAATATCAACCCATTTCTGAATGCGTTTACTGCTTTCATTGTCTTTCTCCATTATTCCACTCTTGTCTGTCAAACCAAGGACAGAATAATCTCCTGTGCAGTTGCTTTCTTACGAGTTACCCACGAGTTGTAGTCCATTGATGCGATAGCGCGCTCCTCTGGCTTGGCGTCCCGATAATGATCCAGGTACTCAACAACGGTGTTGTATGCAGACCAGCCATTGAAACCAAACCCGCCAGCATTCTTTTCGTTCAAGAACAGGGAGCGGATGACTGTGTGGATTTCCTCACGGTTTTCTTTTTGACGCTGTGATTCGCCATTGCGCTCAGGGAAAGTTCCTTCAATAATCTTTGTCAGCCGCTGAGAAGATTGCGGGACATTGATTGCCAGCAGAGCTTCGGCGTTTGCTTTGAAAGCGCTAGCCCACTCTGTTGATAAGTTCAAAACTGTCTGTGCATCTTCAATTGCTGAATCAGCATTACGAGTATGCCGTGCTGTGAACGTGGATCTGGCTGCCGATAGCCCCGCCATGACCGTGTTCTTGCAGACCGCACGGATTGATGTATTCGCATAGGTGATTGGGGTGCGACCATCATGTCCGTTTCGCACAAGCATGTAACGCTCAATCTTGTCGTTGATACCAGTTGGGTCAATAATCAAACCGCCCAAATCAAGGCAGGCAAAGAACTCACGACCTTCGTCAAGAACGCCACATGTGTCTACGACTGCGTCGCCTTTGGAAGCGCCAACTACATCCAACGCACGGTTTAGGCACTCACGGTTCTGCTGAACCACGAATCGTGTGCCAACCGTAGAGAGCCCGTCAAAGGTTCCATCAGGATTGCATCTCACCGTAGCTCGGGAGTCTGAGATGATGACGGGGCTTCCGTCCGGGTTCCGGATGAAGTTCCCCTCCGCATCTATGGCTGCGACCGATGTAAGCGCAACATCGAAGTCCGCTTCTGCGGCAACAAGCATCGCCTCTGCTGTTTGAAGCCCATTCATTTTTGTTCCAAGTCTGTGCCAAGGCACCTCGTTGGCGTAAGCCATCTTTGCTTTTCCGCCCTTTATTTCAATTTGGTGTGCCATTGTTTTCTCCTCTGTATGGATTTATCCAAGTCTACAGATAAATCCGTACGAGAACAACTGCTTCTTGCAGCTAAGTCTTGGGCGGGGCAACTGGATCGCCTGATCCAGTTGAACCGACCGACCGAGCGCAGCGAGGTGGGAGGCGGGGCTGAAGTCTTCTCCAGGCCCTGAAGGGATTAGTTTGCGTAGACTCGCCAGTTGGCTAGCTTGCCCTTGGAGTTGTCCATGATGTACTTAGCCACCCGAACGTTGCATACAGGGTCTTTAAGACCTGCCATACGCCCGTTGACCGCATCGTCTCCACACACAAGCTTCGTAACCGAGAACCAACTTGAGTTGATTTGTAGTAAGCCCGTGTCGTATGACTTGTCCTTGTTCAGGTGGTATGTCATATTCCCATTGGCATCCCACTTAGCATTCTGTGCCTGAGGATTACAACCGCTCTCACGCCAAGCAATATAAGAGAAAACCTCGACTGGCTCAAGCCCATGTTCTTTGAACAACGGAATCCATTGAGGACAGCGCTTTGATAGGTCATTGGGAATGTTGTACCCATTAGAACTTTGTTTCGTCACGGTGTCAGGAACGTGCTGGGTTGGGAGGTTCATCGCTTCAAGCTTCTCCAGATGCTCCCGCCGCGTGATAGCCCCGTAGTTGCCGTCGACACGTACCGTGCCAATGACCTGTTGAAGCTTTTTCACCCTTGCACTCGTTTCGTTGAAAGAGTACGAAGCAAGTAGAACCGATTTTGGGGTCGACTCAGACCTCTCGGTGACCATCGCTACCACTGCTAGCGGCTGAGCGAAGACAAATGTTTCGGCATTTGTTTGGACTGGAATTACTGTGCCAGTTCCAAGCGTAACTAAAGATGCAAGCCATCCAAAAATGGGTTTCAATATTCTCTCCTGTGTTTGACGGATAGGGCAACAGGTATTTAGTACTTACCTGCCTATGGCATTCACTCGTTATGAGATGTATCTATATTACCAAATGATCACACCGAGATCAACTCTTGTTGAGCGACGCCGGCTAAAGCCCCGTATTTACGCGGTTTCCTCATCAAAAATATTTGTTGGAATACCCAAAATAATGAGTCCAGTGACGTCGCTGACATCTGTAACCCGTAATGAAAGAGATTCCCAAATAACTTCCATAATTTCACGAGATGCTTCTTTTTCGTCTTGAGTTGGAACGTCATCCTCAGACCCAAGTTCAACCAACACATCTGTAATGAATTGTTTCACAGCAAGTGTTGCTTCCGCTTTGCTCAATTTCTTAGCCATTGTTCTCCTCTTTTCTGTTCATGTACTCTGCTCGTTCCAAGGACGTAAGTATATTCTTGTACTCGGTCTTCGACACCGCATCGCAGTCCCGTTGTGCTCGAAGCTGCTTGATGCCTTCACGCAATATCTGTAATTGGAAGTCAGTCAAATTGATTTTATATTCCTTGCGTAGGGACATGCTTGACATCCTAGCGTGCACTGATAGAGTGTCGGCGTACCCAATTACGAGAGTAGGAGAAATATGAATAATTCACCAATTACTATCAGCGGAAACGTTGTTAGAGATCCTGAGTTACTAACTCTGTCAAACGGATCACAAAAACTGTCATTCGCAGTTGCCGTTAACCACAGTTACACAGGTAAGGATGGCGAGAAAGTTGAGAACACCTCATTCTTTGATGTGCAGGCTTGGCGTTACCTCGCAGAGAACAGTGCAAATGTCCTTGAAAAAGGCATGGGCGTAATCGTTAGCGGTCGCCTTGAACAGCGCTCATGGAAAGATGAGAAGACGCAAGAGAATCGCTACAAGATTGAACTTGTTGCAGATGAAATCGGCATCCTCACACGATCAGTTGAATCAGTTGAACGTCGTCGTGCTGCCGCTGGGACACCGAACGCCGGAGCTGCTGTAGCCCCGAAACGTACGAAGCCATCAGCACCACAAGTACCTGCTGACGAACCATTCTGATTCGTTAACAACTAATTAGTTAGAAGCCCCCATTAAGTTCTGGCAGAGACCCGAACATGGGGGCTTTTGATTATTATGCTCGCTTCGCTCGCACCCCCGCGTCCCCAGGACGCGAGGGCCCCGTTATTTTGGATCAATAGATGAGTACAGAACACAGAAAAGCTCCAAGAAAGAAAATCTTAGAGATACGTAAAACTGGCACATGGGGAAATGTGCAGTACGTTCATATACTTGAGTGCGGGCATTCAGAGAACAGAGCCCGTGCTTCATCTGCAAAAGAACTTGCTTGCGTGATGTGTCTGCGCATGAAAGCAAAAGAGATAGAGATGACTTCTCTCTCAAACCCATCGGTATTCGATGAAAGCTATGACACAAATGTAAACATAAAAGAAACTCGTGCACAAATGATTCGTGCAGGGATTGCATCAAGTTTAAAAATATCTCACGAAGCGATAGATGTTGTCATGAGAGATGTAAATGGAAATTTAGAAATTTCTTCTGTTGTCCTCTTTCTTTCTGCAACTGAAGCCTCTAGGATTGCGGGACTCGCGAAGTGAAAGGACCTCTCGATGACCGAAGGAATAATGCCACCAGAAGGTGGAGCCTGCAAAGGAAAGCCCGTTGAATGGTGGTTTCCAGTAAAGCTTCCATCAATGAACAGAGCACAAGTTGCCGGCTTGAAAGCATCTACTGCAGAAGCATTGAAGATTTGTGAAGGATGCTCAGTAAAAGATCCTTGTCTCGACTACTCACTTGAGTGGGAGCCCATGGGAATTTGGGGTGGTTACGCAGAAGGCGAACGACACTACATACGTAAAGAACGAAACCTAAAACTCATGCGCGACGCCCGTGTGCTATTTGAGGGACAAACAATTCGTCAGATCCGCAAAGAGGTTGAGCAGCAAAAGAAAATGATGCAGGCGAATGGCTAATCACGTTCCCATTCACGTAGACAATGTGCTCGGTCGTCTTGACGGCGTGCGCCCAAACGGATCCGGATGGCAAGCTCAATGCCCGTGTCGTAATGATGACGACAACCCGTCACTGTCTGTGGGTATAGGTCAAGAGGGTCAAGTACTTTTCTTCTGCCAACGAGCAGGTGGATGCGATGCACAAGAGGTCTGTTCGTCTCTCAGCCTACGCATGAAAGATTTGTGGCCAGAATCCGGTGCTGATACATATGTCCCGCCTTTGCGGCCAAAGACCAATAGGGTGGATGTCGACATGACTTCTGAACCAAAAGAACCCGACAAGTGGAAAGAAGTAGAGACCTACGACTACACGGACAGGGATGGGACTCTGCTGTTTCAGAAAGTCCGTTTAGTAAATCAACACGGCAAGAAGTCATTCCGTCAGAGGAAGCCCGATGGCAATGGTGGTTGGGACTACAAAGTCTGGACTTACGAGGACGGCGAAAAGTCTGGTCCTGTGCAGGTGCTTTACAACTTCCCTGCTGTGGTACAAGCCGTCAACAGCAACATACCCGTATGGGTGGTTGAGGGCGAGAAAGATGCAAACACTCTGAATCGACTTGGTTACGTTGCTACAACAATGACCGGTGGTGCTGGAAACGGTAAGTGGCTTGAGATACACACTCTCGCACTTATGGGTGCAACGGTAGAAGTAATTGCAGATAACGACGAACCTGGTCGGCTTCACGCAGACAACATTAAGAACGAACTTGAAAAAGCTGGATGCGATGTGCAGGTCTGGATTTCTGAAACACACAAGGACATTACGGACCACTTGAGCGCTGGTAATGCGATGGACGACTTGGTCCCGATTGAGGAGTACGGCAGCGGAATGGTTCCAGTTGCAGAGGCTTCCGTTGAAGAGGTTGAAGCACAGTCCCCGTCAACCCGTGCCATTACTGACCTACGTGCCTTATTGGAAGATGAGACGCTTTCTGATGCACAAAAGATTGCCAAGTCAAACAGGTTGCTGTCAAACGCATTTACTGACATACCACTTGACGCTGGTCGCTTGGTTGTTTGGGAAGAATTCCTTAAAGAAGCAGAGTCTGATACCTATGACTGGGCAATACCGGGGCTTCTTGAACGTGGTGAGCGCGTGATCGTGGTCGCCGCTGAAGGTGTTGGTAAAACAATGCTTGCACGACAAGTCGCAATCCTTGCATCTGCTGGAATGCACCCGTTTACCTTTCAGAAGATTGAACCAGTAAAGACACTTACGATCGACCTTGAAAACCCTGAGCGAATTATTAGGCGCGCATCACGCAAGATCATGAGCGAAGCAATGAAGGCTGGTTACATACGCAACCCACAAGCGCACCTGTTAACCAAACCATCAGGACTTGATTTGATGAAGCAAGAGGACCGTGCAATCCTTGAGCGAGCGATAGATGAAGTCAGACCGCAATTGCTGTGTATCGGACCTTTGTATAAAGCGTTCGTTGACCCAGGTGGTAGAACATCAGAATCTATTGCGGTGGAAGTTGCTAAGTACTTGGACTCGCTGCGAACCATCTACAACTGTGCGATGTGGATTGAACACCACGCCCCACTCGGCACTTCGATTACTTCTCGTGACTTGCGCCCATTCGGTTCTGCAGTATGGTCTCGTTGGCCTGAATTCGGAATCTCTTTACAGCCAGACCCGACAGCAGGTGGTGCCTATGTGTACGATGTGCGTCACTTCCGTGGTGCCCGTGATGAACGCCCGTGGCCTACGAAAATGCGACGTGGGCTTAGATTCCCGTTTGAGGTGTTAGATTATATGAAGGTAACAACATGAGCGACGCTGGCGGAAAAGCCCTAACAAGAGAGTTTCTCTCTGAACGAGATATGCGCATATTCAAGATGCGGCAATCTGGCGTGTCAGTGGCGGAGATTGCCAGAAGATTCAGCCTGTCTACCAGCGTTGTCAACAAGGCCGTACAGCGCACTTTAGAGAAGATGAACCGCGAAGCCCTACTCGCGTACCCAGAGGTCCTTAGAATGGAACTGGAGCGCTTAGACGCCCTTCAGGCAGCCATCTGGCCTATGACTCAGCACAGAAGAGAAGTAATGGATGACGGAACCGAAGTTCTGCATGAACCAGACCTCAAAGCAATCCAACAAGTTCTATTAATTGGTGACAGGCGATCCAAGCTTTTGGGCATGGAGCAGCAAAGCGTGAACGTAAAGGTGAACGTTGAAGGCGAAGTAGGCGTGAAAGCGACACTTGCAGGTGCTCCTGGACTGACACCCGTATCCGCATTTAGCCCTGAAACGGAAGCCCGCAAGCTTCTTGAACTAATGGGCATATCCGGAGTGTTGCCAGCAGCAACGGTAAAAGAACTACTAGGTGAAGAAGACATCGTCGATGCTGAAGTAGTATCTGAGAACGCTATTGCAATTGAAGAGAAGGTTGAGGAAGATGGAATCTGAAACAAACATGGAAGGCAACTGCAACATTCGTGCTGCCATGGATAAGGCTGCTGAGACAATGACGCCAACCCGTAGAACGATTGCCAAAGAGGGTGATGCTCCCGTAGGCGCACAACAGTTGATCCGTTGCACCGAAGAAGAGAAGGACAACTGGAAGACTGTCGCTGCCAATGAAGGAATCTCCGTATCTGAATGGATACGTAACCTATTGAACAAGGAAGCGCTTAAGAAGCTTGTATGTCAGCACCCGGCAGAAATGCGAAAGTCATACCCGTGGTCTGAAAAGTGCAATGCTTGCGGTGAGAGAATCAGATAGCACTTATCTAATTTAGAGATACATGCACAACTAGCAATCTCTTAATAAGTTTGCTGCCATACTGATTGCATGAAAACGCTAATCACATTCTTTGTACTTGTAATACCAGCAATCTCCATCATGCATCACTTCGTTATGAAGTCCGTGGAGGGCTATGACGGATACGGCGATCGCTCGCATCAAACCCGTAGATTCGATCAGATCTCATTTGAGACCTACATGCGTGAACAGGGTCAGCGCGTAGGCAAGTAACTGATCAGGTTAGGACTTCTTTCGATTCCTGTATCTGTCTAGAAGCCTTCTGCCCTTAGCTGCAAGAGCAGCAGCATCTTCAGCATTTTGAGGAACAGGCTCACCCCAAGCAGCCGCTGATAAAGCAAGTCTTGTGGCTTTGCCATTTTCGTCCTTCATAGGGCCCGATGGGTTGGTGAAGAACCTTGTCAAGAACGAACCCTTGCGACGCATCTTTTCTGGTGTGTCAGCAGGACCCATGACACCCGGTTTGAGATTTGATCCTTGAGTGCGCTTAAAGTACTTGCGACCCGCAGCAGTAAGACCGCCATCTGGATCCTTGAGTGGTTTGCCTTCCTTTTTCTCAATTGGCACGCAATTTGGAACGAGCTTTCCATTCTTGCCCTTCTTCATGCCGATCATTTCATAACCTTCCCAGCAAGGGGCTACTTTGCTTTGCATGTCATCAAGCTCTAACTGCTGTTCTACCAATTGAAGGTACTCGTAGTCGAATTCTTCGTTATTCATTCTGGATCCTTGACTGAAATATTGATTGGATAAGCGCTTCCTAATTCTCGCATTGCAATTTGGCCCTGAGTAGGAACTGTTTTGAACGCATTGTCACGTGGACTGTAAACGTCAATTTGTTCCATCTCAATAACCTTGTTTCCTCTGTCATTTACATAAATTCTCTTTATACGGAAGTTTCCTTGCGTAACACTCTCCGTACCATTGCCTCCAGAGTAATGAGGACCAACAATCTTGAGAATTGCACTTCCTTTGCCTAATTCTCCGCCCATAACAAGGAAGTCCTCGCCTGCAGTTGGAATTCTTATGTCATCAACACGATCCGCAACATTTGTAAGCGGAATTGGAATTACGTCTCCAACAGCCATGCCTTCTGGATCTTTTACAAGACGCCATTTTGGTTCTTCGCTGATCTTTGAATCGGCAACACCCTGCATTACACTCACTGCTCTTTCGATAGCAAACTGAATGCTCTCTCTGTCGTATTCGTCATACTTAGCAACTTCACCGGTGATAATTGCATCAAACTCTGGGTTTACCTCTTTATCCCACTGTCCAAGACGCCAATCGTAGTGCCTAAATTCTGCTGGTGCAATCTGGTAACCAAACAAGAGTGCTGATACCTGTCTGTTGAACCAAGCATCGCCCTCATGGATAACTGCACCATTAAATGAAGATGTATCTAAATGCTCCAGTATCGCTTTGGTTGCTTTTTCTGCATAATCCTTATCTGCAGGATCGAACTCATCAGTCCACTCAAAAGAGTAATCACCTAAAGTAAAACGATGGACTGTTTCTCCAAACTCATTAGCTCCAACCTGATGCTTTACTGGTCTATCCCAATCCATGATCGACATCTCTTTTGGTGCAATTTCAGACCTTGACACAACATCATCTGCTGCACGCTGAGCATTTCTTCTACTTGAGAAACCAGCGCTTGGCTTTTTGGCTGAAGGAATCAGTGGATCCATAGATGATTCGCTCTTCCATGGTCTTGATTTCGGGTCAACACCTACTACTGCATCAAGCATCTTCTCCAATTGAGGAGAAAGAAGGGAGCGCAATCTGTCTTTTGGTTCGGTGTATGCAGTAAAGCCTTCGGCCCACATCTCTTGCATGTTCTGCTGTCCATAGGCTGAGTCAACATAGGGCTGATTGGTATCTGTTGCGAAACGCATATCCCTACCGGAAACTGGTGAGGTGAAGTTGTTGGCAATATCTACTGCATTGAATCGATAGTCATAGTCAGCAAACATGTCCATGTCTTCTCTGTCTGCATACAACCCGTCTAGGTGTTTTGCTGCCATATAAGCCAGGTAATGTCCATACTCATGCCTGATAGTTCCAGTGGCTGTTCCATCAACAAGCCACTTGCGACCTCTCTCATCAAGCCTCATTCTTGATTGAAGGGTGATTCTGTCCTTGCCTTTGATGTCTTCGAAGTATGGTCTCGAAAGAAGCATTGTTCCTTGTGATGACCTGAAGTATCCACCAAACCTATATTCAATTACCTTTCCATCAACGGTCTTATCTTGAACGCTGAACACTGTGGGTGGGAAACCGAAGTTATCAACTATCCATCTAAACGATGGTGACTCATTGAGTGTTTCCTCAATGTACTTACGTGCTGCTTCCTTGGCTTCCTCGGAGTAGTCATACAGTAC
>Ga0078894_10001804_pt1 | contig 16079 bp, 9 predicted proteins | sample LauGreSu1BDMLBSD_2_FD_67506 | JGI IMG/M metagenome (GOLD analysis project Ga0078894, IMG submission 67506) | Freshwater lake microbial communities from Lake Michigan, USA - Su13.BD.MLB.SD (version 4) (version 4) | ecosystem: Environmental > Aquatic > Freshwater > Lake | place: Lake Michigan, USA... | reverse complement strand
CGTCCATTTCTCCGTAGGTTCGCCATTCTTATCCAATATCACGGATTCAAGAACGAGGTCTTCGCCGTTGATATCGCTGGCGGTGATTCTCGGAACCTTGCCGCTATTGGCAGCACCACTTGTACTACCCTGTAATTGACGGATGACGTCCGCTTTCAACGCAAACCGCCATCCTAAATTGCGAATGCTTTGTTTCGTATCGATATCCAAATCAGTAATAATTTCATCGATGCGCTCATCTGGATCGAATTTCTCGGTGACATTCCCGGCGGTTCTTCGTTCTTCCTCTTCTTGTTCGCTGCGGCTTGGTAAATAAACACGACTTCCCGTTGTAGCTTCTTCTTCGTCGACACTACGCGCGGGTCCTCCAACCACCGACGCCGACGTGGCGTCTTTACGCGCAAGTGCCGCCATATCGCGCGGTTTCAACCCGGCAGCCAAGCGATTTCGCTCAATAATATCATCGACACCCATCGCACCCTTACCGTCTTTAAGTACCTTATAGACATTCTTTGAATACGACATACTAGGGAGTTGATCAATATTATCTTCAGTAATAATACGCATTTGGACATTCATTACGATGAGTTCTTGCATGAGAAGTTTAAGACAATAAGGAATACGAACGATACTGAATGATCGGCCAAACTTCGTCATATGAACGACACTTGCGCCAGCAGCGTCGGCACCAGCAGCACCCCCCGACGCCGCCGCATCCGTCAAACTCCCCGAAAATTGGATTGGCCCATCTACCATCGGGCTCATGAATAGATTCTGGGTCGGATTATAAATCGCAATCATACCCGACTTATTACAAACCGCCATATGATATTCATCACCACGCACCATAAGCGACTCATTCAAAAAATGCGCGGCGCCATGTCCTAGAATACCATCACGTTCCATTTCACCGACACGAAGACCACCATCATTTGCGCGACCTTGTACCGTTTGGCGTGTAAGTTGGGTGCGTGGACCCTGCGAACGGTAGTTGATCTTGTCTTTGACCATTTGTTTCAGACGCATGTAATAGGTGGGGCCGATATAAATGTCGCTCTTGATTTGCTCCCCCGTCATTCCGTTGTATAAGACTTCGGTCCCCGATGAATGGAACCCATATTCGGTTAAAACCGACCCAAATGATTCATGTTTCGTCCCGTTGTTCGTATATGCGGTACAGTTTCCGAAGCCGCCGTGAAGCACACATGCTTTCCCCATAAGTGATTCGATGAGCTGGCCGATCGTCATACGTGTAGGGATCGCGTGGGGATTAATAATAATATCGGGTCGAATTCCGTCTTTTGTGAATGGCATATCCTTCTCCGGAATAATAAGACCGCATGTGCCTTTCTGACCGCATCGAGAGCAGAATTTATCGCCAATCGACGGAAAACGTTCCTCTCGGATTCTGACTTTTCCGATGCGAAACCCTGTCTCGCCTTCCGTCATAAACGCTTTATCGACGAAACCGAGTTGTCCCTTCTTTGGCATAGTCGACATATCACGCATTTGCCCGCCGTCGTTGTGAATACTGATTGACCCCATTCCGATAACGACTTTCTTATCGTCCATCTCGGTATTCTCTCGAATAAGACCATTATCATCCAGATAACTGTAATCATACCCGGGTTTAATCCCGATTGCGCCTTCTTTCTGGATATTCGCGAACCGGGTATCCCTTTGTGCGCCGCGAACACTACTGCTCTCTTCGCGTGCTTCATACATATTATAGTACGTAATACGGAACATTCCGCGTTTGATGCTCGCCTCGTTGAAAAGAATCGAGTCTTCTACATTATACCCGTTGAATGACATGATTGCGACGACGGCGTTGAATCCGCATGGGTGTTCTTCACGATTGATGAGATTGAGATACCGACTCTTTACGATTGGAACTTCGCCGTTGTTGATCACGACCCCCATCTTGTCAATTCGAACTTGATAATTGCTATGATAGAGAGATGCGGCTTGTTTGGCTTGACCGCATCCGAATACATTACGTGCGACGGGGTTATTTTCCGGAAAACAGATTTGGTTTCCCATAACACCCATCAGGAGAGAAGGATGAATTTCGATATGCGTGTATTGCTTTCCGTCGCTGGAGAGAACACGTGCGCGATGACGGGTGCTGCTACGGCGACCACGACGACCACGACCACGACCACGACCACTACTGGTTTTTTCATCGCCTTCGCTCTCGCTCTCGTCGCCGCTCTCACTCTCGCTCTCGCTACTACTATGCTTCTTTCCTTTTTCTTCGCTGGAGACCGGTCTCTCGAACTTATGACTCATCGAAATAAGCGTGGATTCGGTCTCCGATGTATCAATATATTCAATAATTGCCTGTGTTGCCTTCAAGCGTCGAAAGTCTTCAATCGTATTCACACGTGCCACATCTTCGGCCACCTTCTGTTTCGCAGCCAACGCCGACGTATCATGCGCGCGACCATATAATTCATCGATCGTATAATAGTTGCAGTGGGACGGATTAAATGCCTGATCTGATTTCGCAGTAAATCCCGTCGTCATCTGTTCCCATGACGCTTTTCCGGCGCGTATCATCTCCAATATTTCATCCTTGTCATAACTTGGACGTCCGGTATCTTCGTCAATGTAAAAAATCGGTCGGCATAATCGCCCCGCATCCGTATATACGTGGATTTCGTTGTTTTTGATATCCCACTGACAACTGATATAAATCGGAATAAGAGCATTCCGCCGATGAAGACGGATCAATCGCATCGTTTCTTCGGGGCGTGTCACCGCACCAACCCATGTTCCATTGACAAATACCTTCGTCGTATAATAAAGGAACATGCGCGTACACTCTTCAAGCAACTGCATTTTAACGACTTCACGCAACCAAAGCATCATCGGATACGCCGAGCACTGATTCGTGACCCGCGTTCCAAATGCGAGATGCTTATGAAATCCAATATTCGCACCATCGGGTGAATCCACCGGATCGATCATACCCCACTGTGAGCCATGAAGCATGCGTGGCTTAGTGACTTTTGCGCTGCTATCCATCGGCAGGTTTATTTTACGAAGATGCGAGAGAAACGAATTGTAGGACAACCGATTCAGGTCTTGGATGACTCCAATCCGCTTTGTATGATCGGTCGCGCCCCAATTTCCTTTAAATGCCTTCTTGAATCCGTTTTCTACGATGCGTTCGCGGAAGAACTCCTGATAATTCATCTGGATGAGGCCGACGAAGTTCTTCTCGTATTTCTTCGGGTCTTTGAAATATTCGCGGTCCATCGAGAGACGGATATGCTGTTGTTGAAGTGCGTAATATTCCTTGAATAAATCGTAGATGAGCGACCCACTCAATTCGATACGCTTGAATTTGAAACTGTCGCGGTCGGTGGGCGGGTCGAGTTTGAGAGATACGCGCAATAATTTATATACCATATTTCCTAGGAAATACGCCTTCTGGATATAATTCGTCTCCCCCACCTGAGGCAAGAAGTAGTTCATCAGAATATCATGTACTTGCGGAATCGTCTTTGATTTCGTGAGCGTGGCGATGAATTTGATCGCGCCTTCTTGTGTGAAGACCTTATTGGCGTCATGAATCGATGGAATAAAATGGTCGAGGAGTTCGGCATTTTCATCGAGGTCGAGCAGACAGAACTCTAAAATATCACGATCGGAGAGAACACCGAGTGCACGCATCACGATGAATAAGGGGACGGGCGAACGCACATTCGGGATATTCACGACGATTTGCTTGTTTGTAAGGAGGGTGGTAGGTGCGACGATACGAACCGACAAGGTGCGCTCGGGTTTGGACGCATCCTCGCTTACGGTGCGAATATCGGCGGCATGCGTATATACGTTGTCTTCGTTGTTTTCGCGGATATAAAGCATATTGTCGGCGAATTTCTCTTGTGAAATAATCGTCTTTTCCTTGCCGTCGATGATGAAATAACCACCATAGTCGTTTTTACATTCACCCATATAGAAACGGGCTTTCGGTTCGAGACCATGGAGAATACACATATTCGATTGAATCATGATGGGGAATCTACCGAGAAGAATTCTCTCGAGTGTCGCGGTTGTGACTTCGATGCGGCGGCCGCTACCACCCGCCGTCTCATCCGGCACCGCAATCTTGAATACGACATCTATGTCATAATGGATGGTGGTTCCATACGTCATATTACGCAACCTCGCCTCATTCGGAAACATGTAATGCTCTCGGTCATCATCATAAATAATTGGTTTTCCGAAATAGACTTTGTCGCCGTTCTTTCCACCTAAATACAATTCGCAGCGTAAATTAAACTCTTGCGTATCGGGGTCCTGCTCTTTTTGAAGAACGATGGGGTTTCTCTCGCGAAATATTTTGAAAATCCCTTTGCCGAAGAAATCATTATATGAATCGATATGATGACGGACCATCATTTGCGGGTCATCGTCAAATAACCGCTGGATAACTTTCCATGGTAGCTCGGGGTCAGAATCCATTATAGTTAAAATGATGGGTCCTCTATATCTATAATGTAATAATATTTATGTGATATTATAGATACATATGTAATATAAATATGTATCTACCTAGAATTGGTTTATTTATATTTACGTGAGGTGCGTCGTGATGACTTACTGGTGCGTCTTTTGTTTGACTTTTTCTTAAAAACACGTGTTCCTTTACGACCTCCACGAGGTAAATATAATTTAGGTTTATTAACCAAACTTGATATTTCATTAAAGTGAGGGTTTTGTTTAACATAATTAAAAACTGTTTTAGTCGATATATGAGTTGAATCTGGATTTCTAGTACTCTCACTATTTTCTTTAGATTCGGATTTATCACTTTGAAGTTTCTTATAAAAACTGGCTTCTCTTAGATCGCGCCACTTATTCATCTTCTCATGATAATTGTGCTCGTTTAGTTGTGAGAAAAATAATCTTTCATTTAAAGCCTCCTAAGAATAAGGATAGTCCGGATGCTTTTGATTTTCTGCTGTAAGTGTAGTCATTATTATACAAATTACTAATATAATAGTGATAAAAATATTATAATAAATTTTTACCCCCGGAAGCTAAACGGGTCAATAATCGCCACACTCGCTTCGTTCAACTTATGCGTGTTACGGATTTCTGCCGCGCCAAACAGCAATATCGCGAATAAAAAAATATAAGGGAAAAGCAGTATAAACCAAGCGACATTCACATAACCACGCGAACATATCGCGTTCAAAAACCATGTCCATAAAACGATGAACAAGATTTCGACGATGAAGATCGTGGATGTATTTGCGACATTACAGCTGACATTTCCGAAGCAATAATGATGTGTATTTTCGAGGTTATCGAAAAGCATTATAAATAGGGAAAGTACTGAAAGAATGAAAAAAATGAACGCGGGGGTGCATAAGGATTGGATCTTAGAAATGACGCCGTCCATCGTAGTGTGTATGTGTATGTGTATGTATATATTAGTATTTTACTAAAATATACACCTAAATTCGCCAAAAATGGATTTACTTCAACTGAACCGGTTGTGCGATGGGCTGAACAGTAGGATTCGATGTTACAAACGCGGTAGGGTCACCCTGTAATGCGGTGGCGATGCTTGCGGGTGTTTCAGTAATACCGCGTAAAGTTGAGTTAGCAGTCTCCGGTAAATATTCTGCCATACCACCATGCTGCTCACCGATGTATTTGCGATGACGACGACCGCGACCACGACGCCGACTACCTGCACGACCGCCGAACATCCCTTTTTCAACGAGATGGTTGCTGCTTTGCGGTGGTGCCAGCGTGGTGGTGTTCAACGAGTAGTGATTGCCGTTGATGGATTGAGGGACCGGCGACACGCCTCCAACACCGCCACCACCGCCGGTGTGTTGAACATCGCTAGGACCCCACGGCCATCCACCCGTCATACTTCCACCACCCGACTGACAGCCTTTTTGATGCCACTTATGTGTGCCGTTCTTTTTCTTGTCGCTGCCGGAACCACGACGACCACCACGACGACGACGGCTTGACTTACCGCCAGAACAAGACGAGCGACGCTTATTACTACCACTTTTGGTTGTGTGCTTACGTCGATTATATTTTTTTGATGACGCCATTATATATCGTATTATTGTATTATCTTATTATTGTATTATAAATAGAAAATAATAAGATACCTGATATGCCCGAAACCTTGTTTATATAATATCCACGTGAGTGAGCATATGACGGCGACAACACATCTTCGTAAGACCGAGTGCGTCCATGACTTCGCCTTCCGGCGTCTTCTCTATATATTCCGCGGTGAGGTAAATGACTTTATCGACGTCCAAATCCCGCGAAAGCTTGATTTTACGCACTTCGGCTAAATAATACCGATATTTGTCGGCGAGGACCTTGCCGCAGGTGAAGCATTTAACAGGGATGATCATAGCGGAGTGTAACGGAGTAGCGGAGTTTGATATATGATAACATATTGTTTTTATATATCAATTTATTCTGGTTTATTTACAGTCCTCGACCGTGACCGCGACGGTGTCCGTGACGGTGTCCGTGACGGTGTTCGCATATTCGGAATACGATATCCACCCCTTTGGGTTTTCTTAGCCGTTTTCTTAATCGTTTTTCGGTGTTTCGTCGCCATCTTATACAATACCCCAATATTTTAGGCCCGAACCGCCCCATTTTTCATACATCCGCGCCCGCCAACACACTGTCCTAAATAATAATAATATGCGATATCGCGGTCGTTGTTATTGGCGTCTTTGATATCATAGGGCTTCTTCGCATTCCCCGCAACACATTTGCCTGGAGCAACGGCTTCGTTTGACCTGCCACTTGGATCAGCGACATTTGCTTGGGCGGTATTCATGACAACCGTGGGGTCATTATCACCTTCAAACCCGGTATATTTTGTCCATCCGCAGCAGCATTTTGTCCCGCACATTTTTTTCGTTGTAATCGAATTACATGCTCGCTCTAATTCTTCAGGCGATTTATTATGCATAACACAAAAAGAGTCGCTACATGTGGTTTGGATTTTATCCAGTTGGGAATCAGTATAAGGTGTACCGAATGCCTCTTTCATTTCGTTTCGCATACTTATAAGAGGTGCGGTCCAGGCAACGTCGGTGGGTAATGCGCGGGCTTCGCCGCCGTAGGATGATGCGTCATTCAGTATACCGGTATTCGGTTCAATAAACACCTTCTTTTCGACAAGTTCTCGATTCCCCGATTCTGGCACAGCACCTACCGGTTTTCCGCCCCTGCCTTCCGCTGCTAAATCAATATAGAATATGCCTCCCAATAAAATAAACACAACGACCAAAATCGCGCCGATATTTTTGAAAAACGACTCGCCTAAACTGGTTCCTTTGAATGTCATAACCCCGCTATCTGCGGAAGACGACAAAAACCCGCCGACCCGAGAAGCGCCGGATGAGCCCGCATCTTTTATTGCGGATAGTGCGTTTGTTACTCGGTCCATTTCAGTTGGTGTATTCTGTTCGATGATATATTCAACTATAACGTTACATTATAGATAGATTATTCTTTCTTCGCCACAATCCGCACACCTTTCCCCGTTTTCACCTTGACGTGTTCCACACCCGTTGTATGAATCTCTCGGTGACAGTCCTCGCAAACCGTCGCTAGGTTGCTCGGGTGGTTCTTATGAATATGTCCGATGAAATCATTAGAATCCGCGCTCTCTTGATGCTGGAGATGGTGGACTTCGGTCCCTTTTTTCTGCCGACACAATTCGCATAAACGCCGCAACTTCGCCGCGTTATACCGGGACGGCACCGCGTCGTCTAGAATACTCGCCGTAGGCGTTCGAGTGCTTACCCCGCGATACTTGACACGGATCGTATTTGCGTTTTCCAAGAAATCATCGGGGAGATGAAGCGACTTACACACTTCCAGACCATACATGCTTTCACCTGCGCCATCTTGAAGCTTCCGGTCATATACCAGCGTGTCGCGTGACTTATCATAGAATACGCGCATATGTGCCAGACGCAGCCGTGGGGCCATCTCTCGGAGTTCGCTGTACCCAGCGATTTCATGAAGGTGGGTTGCGAAAATAAAGGACGCACCGGCGCGGTAAAGGTGTTGTAAGCCGGCTACAAAGATACTAATCGCGGAATCCATTTCGGTTCCAGAGCATAATTCATCGCCGAGGACGAGCGTGTTCCGGTCCGCCATTCGCAGAATCACGCGAAGTTCCGACATTTCAACGACGAATGTCGAGAGACCCTTGAATAAATTATCGTTGCCGAGGATGCGTGTCATTATTGCGCGGTAAGGGCGATAGACGAAACCGGACGCGGGGACGTAAAACCCAGCTTGTGACATGATAACAGCGACGCCGATTGCGCGGATGAGGCTGGTTTTTCCGACTGCGTTTGTTCCATACAGAAGCATTCCATCCCCGCCGAGAGATACGTCGTTGGTGACATAGCATTCATCTTCGTTGATTCTCTCGATAAGACAGTGACGAAGCCCGGTTGCGCGTACGAATGACGACGCGTCTGCCTCGCCTGCCGCCTCCGCAATCACCGGCCGGCAATAATTGTATTTACGCGCGACGTAACATCGGTTCTGTATCATATCCACGGCACTCACAAACGCTATCATATTCTCGAAATCATGGTAATATTCATGAAGAGACCCGATGAACCCTTGATACAATACGGCGACCATATCTGATATTTTTACACGCAACGATACCACCGCCGCGCATAATTCATAGATTTGCGGGCTATGAATCGTATTGTTGCTTCCGGATGCCGCTGGGCATGTAATAGTTGATGGTTCGAATAATAAGGTGCGGTTTGTTTCTTTATCTAGAACAATCGTAATCACTTTTCCCCCGACGGGAAGTTTCTTGATTCGATCTTCAAGGATCTTGGTACGACGTTTGGTTGCTTGAAGAGAGATGCCCATCTTATCGGTTTCGTGGATTTTAACATATTCAAGCATACCCGCCGCCGCCCCCGCCGCAGGTTTTTGTTCGCCAGCCAGAATCATCTCGTTTAAAACCCGCTGAACCTCGTCTAGAGATTTCTGTGTGTATCGGTATTCATCCGTCAATTTATCTAATTCTGCGGATATCCCGCGTTGAATGATATTCGTATCAAACTGAGTATCGGTGATATCACGACACAAATCGATGTTCAAAGTCTTTTCAAACATGTCCAATAAAAGGGTGCTTTTTCCGACAACGTCGTCGCGAATCCCCCATCTCTCGGAAAGGTGTTGTAGAATCGTAGAATCTCTCAGACACATCGAATACAATTCACGAATATTGCGCAGATTATGGAAGAGATGAAACGTATGGAATGGCGCAATTTTGCGTAAGATAATATGACGATGAAGTTTCTCGATATCCTTCATGAACGCTAATTTCTCTCGGAATATCGTATAAGAAAGGCTTCCACCACCGCCACCCGTAAGCAACAGCATGTATTCGGTGATTGCGTAGTCTTGTTCCAATCGTGTTTCATCAAATACAGGATGAAGAAGAGCATACTTGTAAGCACGTGACCCCATCGGAGTAACCGTATGATTGAGAAGCGAGAGAACCGAACTGAGCCGAGAGCTTACACCGCCACCCCCCGCATTCCCATCATCGATGATATTCAATTGACGGAGAGAATGATTTGCGAGAACCAATCTCTCGGACATGTTTTCGAAAACCGGCTCTTGAATCTTAGAAACCAGACTTGGATTATGTTCGTAGATGAAGTTCAGTAGATAAACAAGAGATTGGGTGGCGATGGTATAATTCATAAACGATTGTTCGAGAGATTTGGCTCGTCCGTCAGGATAAAATGTATTCAATACTTCCATTTGGTAGATTTGTTTTGTGCATCTCTCGGCTTTTACTGTACCGGTCGTGTTGGCCGCACCCCCCGCAGTCGATACCCGATGAATAACCTTCGCCTGTATATTTGTATAATGAATAATGTCTTCAACTTCTCTCGTCGAGAGATTGGAGATAAGAATAACTTCGGACGGCATATAGGATGAAACAAATCTCTCGACTTCATCATATGTGGTCGGGTTATGCGAGTCCTTATTCTCCGTCTCGAATATCGTAGCACGTCCCGTATAAATATCGATATTTGTCATTCCCATAATGACCATCCGAGAGATTTTCTCAATCCAGATACATGCGATGTTGTTCGACAAAGCACCACCGCCGCCGCCACCGCACCCTTGCACGACTTCCGTCGAGAAATAAGTCCCTGGCGAGTAAATACCTTGGAGTGACCGAACCGGCGGATTTTTTATACCATCTTGAACATACACCACCGCAGTATATCCAGCGTCTTGTAATTTCTTCAAATACTTATCTAGTCCATAATCACGGAATCCGGCCATCACGAACCCAGGTGTTTTATTCGCCTTCGCCAATTCGCAAATCAAGCAAAAATCGTCGATACGGCTACCAGAACACGTAACGGCGCCGCTGCCGCTGCCGTCTACCGAGGCCGGAGTGATTATTTGTCCATAAACCTCGAAGAAAGCACCTACTTGAAGAAGAACAACTGTTCGCTCACCATATTCCGCGGTATATTTTTGAGTGAGCACAAAATACTCTTTAATAAGTGCCATCGCGCACAAAGAAATTATTAATTATTAAAGAGTGAATGAATCGTTATATATCTCTCGCATTATGCCTTTATTATACATTCATGACCCGCGTAATTTCTGCACGACATATCGGGCACTCGTTTTTCGACATCTTCGAATAACAATCGGAACAGCACACTTTATGTTCGCATGGAGAGAAACGCGCATTTACGCGATAGCGAACACATAATATACACCTTTGGTCGCTATGTTCAGAATCGGAGTCTGCGTCGTCGTCGATTTCTTCCAACGGCAATAAATGTGCCACCGAGAGAAGGTTCGGTGACGCCGACGGAATGGACGGAAGCTCCGGCGGATAATTTACAATCATACCTGGATCCATCGTGAGACGTCTATAATATCCAAGATAACCGATTCGTGCAAATTGACTATCACACATACGGATGCGTCTTCGCATGGTGTCGTTTCTCTCGTAATACACACTATTGTTATTATTTCGAGAGATATTGAACACGATGTTGGGTGAAACGTTGGCAACATCGATTGTCACCATTTGATTCGCGAGTATATGAATATCATCTTCATAGACAAATCGATATGTGCCTCGTGTCATATATGACTTTTTCACCATTCGATTGCGGTCATACACATAATCGCGATACGCCCATATTTGATACGACCGGGCGGCAACCCAATTCGGGTCGTTTGGAGGATGGTCAGTTAGAAAGACATAAATGTCGTTGATGTCGATGATTGGAATGCTCACTTGACTATTTTCCATGATTTCATGGACGTCTGATGTGATGTGCAGAAGATTTATGTTCAGGTTAAGCCCTGGATAACGTTCCACACACGCATCACTTCGTCGCACAATATAGGTAGGTGAATAAGGGTCGTTGTCTGGACGATATACAATCCATTCATCTGATACATACGGTTTTTCTCGAAAATGAAGATGTTCTGGATCTTCTTTATAATTAACATACGCATCGCGCATGCTGGGTGTGAGTATCTGAGGGGATGCGCTCCATACATCGGTTCCAGGTAGTCGGATGGTTATGTTCATTTTATAATGCTACTGATTACGGATTACTGCTACTATTATGTATCATTATCGGTTTATATATGTTACACGCATAATGTGTTAAATATATATTAAATATATTTTAATGAATAATCATAAAACCACAACCAGAACAAGAAATGTCGGGAGGTAGCGCAGCCGCTTCCGCAAAGAATGCTCGAAACAGCATGATTACACTTGATGTCCGTATCTCGTGTGATACATTCTGGGAATATTCATTTAACATACCGGTTCGTATCGATGACTATTATCATCCGAATGTTCATAACATAAATAACATTAATAAATACAATAGTGACGATAGAAGAAGTGGGTCGTGCGAAATTGGTAATATTGGAAGAAGTGACTCCCGTTTTCTTCATTTAGAGGAATACTTGGTAGATTACGTGATTCAACATATTTATGACGACTTGAACCGAACAAACCGAGCACGTGATATTCCGATACTGTTGAAAAAAGCACGAAAGTTTCATATACATGGCCGCACGATAGAAGATTTATTATTTCCTGCGAATAGTATGAATGACCATATGACAGAAAATATTGTTTATATATGCACGCACTGCTAATGAAATATAATGGAATCGCGAGCGACAGTGTGTCATTCACTCCCGCCCCCCGACATAAAATTATGTAACATTACACCGTCATTCGTGTTTTTGACATCACCTGTTAAAATGGCGTCTTCATACATACGGCGAAGAACATCGGGTGGAGCATTCGAACCTATCTTTAATAGATGATGGTCATATAAGTATTTTCGGATTTCACCGATTGACTTCTGCCTTAGTGTTAAATGCTGGCTTTGAATATGTCGCTGTGTCTGTTTATTTTTTAATAACACACCGACAACATCATCATGTTTGCCGATACGGAAACGTTTTTTATGTGTTTTGCGGATTTTTACACGCATTCCGGCGATTTGTGAAGGGTCGATATTACTCGCACCTCCCACGCCACCTCCCACGCCACCTCCTACGCCACCTCCCACTCCACTGATAGCACCACCAATAGCACCACCGTCGTGGGGGGGCGGAACCCCCAGCGGACCCCCCGGCGGATCCCCCCCTCCTAGCATTTTGGTCGCCCATTCACGAAATGTCGGTTTTTTCCCATTTTTTAAACAACCATGAGGTGGTTCTTCTTTTATAAAAATAGAAGGAAGATAGTCTTCCAGTTTTGTAGGAATATGTAAAGGCTGTTCTGATGTTTCTTCAAGAGCGTGCTTTGTATCAGAAACCACGTCAGATACGGCAGATGATATTGTATTATTGTACATTTCGGCGAGTTGATTAAGTTTCGGCGGTTCTTGAGCAACCGGTGGTGATAATAACGATGCCGGCGCGGTGTCGTCGATCATCGGCATAGGCATAGACATCGACATAGGCATCGACATGTGTCCAAGTGAATTCATTTGAACTGAAGGAGTCGTCGTCATGATAGGTTCTTGACGCGGTGGCGGAACAAACGTCCCGACAACCGGTAATCCTAGCAAACCAGTATTCGTTAATATTTCACCGTTGTGTAACGTTTCGGCAACTTTATTCAACATTTGAGATTCTGGTGTAGCATTCGGCAACCCCGAAGACATCGCACTCGACGACGGCCTATTATTTTTTTGTGTTTGCTGACGTCGTTTCATCGCCAATTTACGAAGAAAATCGATGGATTGTGAAAAATTATCGGCTCCTCCGCCACCGCCACCGCCCTCCATAGATTCGACAACATCTTGTTTTGCCGTCGCCGTCGCCGTCGCCCCAGTTATCCCCGCCGCCGACGACGACTCTTGTCTTGACCGTTCGCGCGTTCGCTGATGTTGTTTAATCCGTTCAAGCAGAGTCTTTTTTAGAGTACTGGGTTGAACGATCGAGCTTGGTCGTATTCTACGTTCGCCACTACCGATACTCGAACGCTTACTGGATTTTCGCCTTGCCCCACCAACACCGCCACCGGATAATGATTTCGAATCTATCGTGATACTTTTTTTTTCACTCATATTACTTACTTCGATTACGTAGTATTACGTAGTAATATCTTATATATAACTTATAAGATACTACGAGTATATATTTATAAATATAACGTCTTCATATACGCACCTCCACCGCTTTTTTCTTTTCTTTCATTTACTTCGGGATTTTCAATAAATAGTTTAAATCCGTTTTCTAAATCTGCGAATGTTATGATTTTTTTCTCAGACACCGGCAGACAAAATACACGACGACTATGCGCGATTTTAGTTTTGGTAAATAACGTTTCCATATCCCGTCCATATGTAGTGAAATAATCCATCCGTGATGCAAACCATGACTCCGGAAGGATGTCATCCGATGCGCTAGTTTCATTTTCATTCGTGGATGTTTTGGCAACGGTCCATCCATAATCCCGCACTTGTTTATTGTATATCGACTTTAATTCGGAGGGTTTGTAAGGATCTAATTTAAACCGCCATGTAAATCGAGAATTCAACCCCTCATTCAAACTGAAAAAACAATCGTTGAGTTCCTTTTCATAACCAGCAATAATCACCATCCAGTTATGCTTATGCTCACTTAATGCCTCGCACAACGTATCCACGCATTCTTTCGCAAAGCTGTCGCGTTTTTCGGAATTACCGAGCGAATATGCTTCGTCGATGAATAATACACCACCAAGTGACGCCTTAATCATATCTTTGGTTTTGATAGCGGTTTGCCCTAAATATCCCGCAACCAGATCATTACGACTTACCTTTTTGAATATTTTCTTGTTTAATATACCGAGATTACTGAAAATACGACCGATGATTTTCGCAACTTCAGTTTTTCCAGAACCGGGTGGTCCATATATCACCGTATGCATAAAATCGCCCTTGGTGGGTAAGGCAAAGTCGTCTCCGAGGACGGTGGCGGCGTTTGGCCATGGATTTTTTTTGATATTATTAAACGGAAATGGAAATGTCGAAGCCGCCGAAGCCGACGAAGCCGCCCCGAGAGAGTTGGGAAATGACGGTAAAAATGGAGTCACAAATGGATTCAATTGTGTCGTTTCATTCGGTACCTTCGGTACCTTTTCTTCTGGCATTTTTACATCATCGGCTTCTGCCTTTTTTTTTACCACTGGAATATGAAGATCCTGTAAATAATACAGAATTTGATCAACAATCGTTCGTTTGAGTGTTAACATCCCAACCATATTCGACAAATCACACAAAGGCTCACGGATCGCATGTATTGCCGCCATATTGATATTGTAGTTCTTATCTTCCGCCAGAGGATATTTTTCACAAAGAGCAATCAAGTCATTAATGTCTTCTATTTTTTCAACTATTTCGACGGTTTGTATATTCTGCCGACCAGCATTTGATGGTGGCTCCTGTTCATCGGTCTTTGTTTCTACAATTTTAATAGGAAATATGGAAGTCCATAACGTAGGATTTTGTGTCGTATTTGAAAATAGCGAATTCGGATTTGACGGAACAAATGGATTAAATGTCATGTTCATGAACGGATTAACGGTTCCAGTCGTAGTAGATTGTGGCGCATTTTGCGTAGGGTTCTTTTCAGTAGCAGGCGTAAAACTAAAAATACCTTTATCATCAATATATGAATAAGGTGTCTTTGTTTTATGAAAAAAATCATGTAATTGTTGTTCCATGATGCCGACTTGTTTTTCATTTTCTTCTCGGTCTTTTTCATATTTTTTTAACAATTCTTGGCGTATATCGGTAATCATAGGTGATGATGGTGTCTTTGTATGATTGGCCTTTTTATTCACATGTTCATGACTATCAGGGTTATTCGTGGTATTATTGGTTATTGTGGAAGGCTGTGTAGAATGATACCAACGACGCTTTCTTCGCGGATGTCTGTCGTTACTGTTACTATTACTGTTACTATTACTGTTACTATTACTGTTGTGGTTGTTAGGTTGAAATGACATTTAATGGTAAGACGGTACTATATAGACAATCGTCTTTCAGTGTAATAGAATAAATAAAGAACGGTTTATATCAATTTGTGTATTTACCATGACCGCGAATCTTAAGATTTGAAAACAACATAAAAATAAATTGAAGGTACAATATAGCTTACCCCGATATATAAACGAGCCGGGTAAATTCAACACAATACATTATTGTTATTCAACAAATGCCAAAACTTATTCGCAAGCCGAAACAGACTGCCGAACCAGCGAAGGAATCAAATACAGTCAATAACAATAACGACGACCATGACGACCACGACGACCACGACGACCACCCTCACGACGATGTCGTGGAGCAACCGACGCCCAAATACGAAGACTTAAACCCGAGATACGTGAAAGACGCCCACATTCTGCTGGCAGACGAAGCAGGCGCAGACACAGACGCAGACGCAGACGCAGAAACGCTCAAGGAAAAAATACGAAATAAGATCGGAACTTATATTGAAGAACC
>Ga0078894_10001801_pt1 | contig 16092 bp, 10 predicted proteins | sample LauGreSu1BDMLBSD_2_FD_67506 | JGI IMG/M metagenome (GOLD analysis project Ga0078894, IMG submission 67506) | Freshwater lake microbial communities from Lake Michigan, USA - Su13.BD.MLB.SD (version 4) (version 4) | ecosystem: Environmental > Aquatic > Freshwater > Lake | place: Lake Michigan... | reverse complement strand
CGATGTTGGAGTCGGTGTAGAAGTACCTGTATTAGTTGGCGTTGCTGTGTTAGTTGGAGTCGATGTTGGAGTCGGTGTAGAAGTACCTGTATTAGTTGGCGTTGCTGTGTTAGTTGGAGTTGAAGTTGAGGTTGGAGTTGAAGTAGAAGTTGAAGTATTAGTTGGAGTCGACGTTGGGGTTGGTGTAGAAGTACCTGTATTAGTTGGAGTTGCCGTATTAGTTGGAGTTGAAGTTGAGGTTGGAGTCGATGTTGGAGTCGGTGTAGAAGTACCTGTATTAGTTGGAGTCGATGTTGGAGTTGGAGTAGAAGTACCTGTATTTGTCGGAGTTGAAGTATTAGTTGGAGTCGATGTTGGAGTTGGAGTAGAAGTACCTGTATTAGTTGGAGTTGCTGTGTTAGTTGGAGTTGAGGTTGGAGTTGAAGTAGAAGTTGGAGTCGATGTAGAAGCACCTGTATTTGTCGGCGTTGCCGTATTAGTTGGAGTTGAAGTAGAAGTTGGAGTTGAAGTATTAGTTGGAGTTGAGGTTGGAGTTGCTCCAAATGGTGTTGGACTTGCAGTTGGTGTAGAAGTACTTGTAATGGTTGGAGTTGCTGTATTAGTTGCAGTAGGAGTCGGAGTTGATGTCGCGGTGTCTGTATTAGTTGGAGTCGGGGTTGAAGCTGGAGTTTCCGTTCCCGTGTTAGTTGGTGTCGACGTAGAAACTGGGACAAAAGGAGTTGGAGGTGGAGTGCTGGTTGGAGGTGGAGTATTATTTGGCGTAGGACTTAACGTAGGTTCGGGAGTTACCGTGCTAGTTGGAGTGGGTTCAGGAACAAAAGGAGTTGGAGGTGGTGTTGGAGGTGGAGTAATTGACGGAGTTAATTCAGGAACAGTAGGTTCCGGAGTAGGCTCTGGAGTAGGTTCCGGAGTAACTTCAGGAGTAGGTTCCGGAGTAACTTCAGGAGTAGGTTCCGGAGTAACTTCAGGAGTAGGCTCTGGAGTAGGTTCCGGAGTAGGTTCCGGAGTAGGTTCCGGAGTAGGTTCCGGAGTAACGAATATTGTTGGTGTTAAAGTAGGACTTGGAGTAGGACTTGGAGTAGCTGTTGGTAATTCAGGAACTCGCTTAAGCATGCCTTGTGGCACTTGAGAATTAGAAGATGATCCCAATGCTTTTATTACTCTATTTCGAAAATTCAACAACATATTAATTTATTTATTAAAATTTGTTAAATTTAAACGACAGACACATTCCACGTTCTCGCACGCAAAATTCCAATTTGAGTTCCATATATTATTTCTGCAGTTACGGAACCTGGATTACTGTATAACAATAAATTTCCTTTATTTTTTCCAAAATTTACTAGCTTGGATAAAATATCTCCTATTGCACTTTCAGTAAATCCATTGCTATGCAATATCAATCCTGTTAGGCTATTACAATTAGTAATATCTAATGTAGTTAAATTAGTGTTTGAATGAGCAGTTAATGCTTTCAATTGTGTGCAGTTTGCAATATTAAGTTCCTCTAAAATTCCACTTGAACCATAACACAATAAATTAATCAAAGAAGGACAATTTGAAACATTGACTGATTTATACCCACCAGGATTTGTTGAAATCCTAGTAATGTTTTGAGCATTTGAAAGATCACAGATTGCACTTTGATTAGAATTAAATGGTAAATCGAATGTTAAAAGATCATTCTTATCAGAGATTCTGACCTGTCCTACTGCAGAATCATACCAAACCTGCGTTGTAACTGATCCTACTGTATAATTTTGAGGACTTGTTAGCACAGCAACTGGAGAAATGTTAATTAAAGGCCCACTCGGAAGACTCCACACAATAGCGTCTGGTAATCTAGTTGGAGCTGGGGTTGGAGTTGCGGTATTCGTAGGAGTCGGCGTGCTCGTACCAGTTTTTGTTGGTGTTGGAGTACGCGTTCCAGTATTCGTTGGTGTTGGAGTACGCGTTCCAGTATTCGTTGGTGTTGGAGTGAATGTTCCGGTATTTGTTGGAGTTGGAGTCTCTGTTCCGGTATTTGTTGGAGTTGGAGTTTCTGTTCCAGTATTTGTTGGAGTTGCTGTATTTGTTGGAGTTGGAGTTTCTGTTCCAGTATTGGTCGGTGTTGCTGTATTTGTTGGAGTTGGAGTCTCTGTTCCAGTATTGGTCGGTGTTGGAGTCTCTGTTCCAGTATTGGTCGGTGTTGGAGTCTCTGTTCCAGTATTGGTCGGTGTTGGAGTCTCTGTTCCAGTATTGGTCGGTGTTGGAGTCTCTGTTCCAGTATTAGTTGGTGTTGGAGTCTCTGTTCCAGTATTGGTCGGTGTTGGAGTATTGGTCGGTGTTGGAGTTGGTCCTGTGCTTGTAAAAGTTGGAGTAGCACCATATGTTGAAGTTGCGGTTTGAGTCGGAGTTTCAGTTGGTGTATTTGTAGGTAAAGCGGTAAATGTAGGCTTAGGAGTTTTTGTTGGAGTTTTTGTTGGAGTGGGAGAAGGGGTAGGAGTACAAGATTTTGTAATTATTGGAGTGCTTGTAAAAGTTATTGTAGGAACTGGAGTAGACGTTGGTTTTGGAGTTTTGCTTGGTAATGGAGACGGCTTAACAGGCTTCTTGGTAGAGTGTGGAGTATTTGTAGGAAAGGGAGTGTTAGTAGGCTCAGGAGTTGATGGATAAATAGAAGAAGCTGTTGGAGTGCTCGTTGGTGCTACAGAAGGAGAAGGAGTGGGGGATGAAGGAATTTCTTTGAGTTTGTTTAACTCTATAGCATTACTGCGCAATCTGTCTACTCTTATTTCAAGGTTAAAAGCCATGCTTTATTATTTAATAAGCTAAATAATAATTACGAACAAATTTAAAAATTTTTTAAAAAACAATTAACTTGAAATTAATTTTTTATCTAACTTCTATAATAATTTTTTTTGATCTAAGAACTTTTTTACCAGATTGTACTAGCCGTTCTATATTTTTAAGCTGAATTAAAGTAAATGAGCCAAAACTTATTAAATTAGTTGCGTGATCTCTTTCATTCGTACTATATAGAGATCCGTATAAATTTAATGAATTATTAGAATCTTTATTCTTTTGTGTAATCACTATAGATTGCACATCGTTTTTAACTGAAGTTGTTGAATGGCGTATGAGTTTCATGTGATTTTATAAAGTATGTGTTTTAGGAGTTATTAAGCCTGTTTGAACTACATCTAATGTGGTTCCGAAAACATTGACTGTTGCTTCTTCTGTTTCTAAAATTGCGTTTCTTAAAGGAAAAGCTTGTGCAACAATATTATTACTTTCTTCACCAAATCTTGCACTAATTAAAAAATTTTCTCTTGATGAGTTGTTTCCAGGCCAATATCTAAAATGCTCTATGCTTTTAGATCTATCAATAACCGGAAGCAACACACTAAACGGTGCATCTTTGCCATTTATTATTTTAGGAACAGATTCTACTGCAGTTTTTAATATATTTCCTTTTGACCCGTTTGATAATAGCCATTCTTTTGCTTGCTGAGGTGTTGAAGTAGGATTATCAGCTAGATACGAAGCAAGTATTCCTGCTACTATAGGAGTTGCAGCAGAAGTTCCATTGAAATGTCTGTATTTTTCGTTACTAGAAATTTCCATAAAAGTTGGTCCATCAAGTTGTTGATTTGATTTAGCAGCTATCGTATCGTTACCTGTTGCATAAATATCAACGTCTGGTCCAAAATTACTGTAATAACTTTTAACAAATTTATTTCCTTCGTACGTTCTGTATCTAACAGTATTGTTTATAATAGTTCTGTTGTCAGAACCTTCAAGAAAAGGTTCTTGTGCTGCAGCTGTTGACCAACAATTTTCAAGTTCTCCAATTAAAGAAACGTCACCAACAGTAATTAAACCGTCGTTAGCTTCTCCTATTCCAATTCCAGGAGATGCGTAGAATCCAACATCTTCTATTCCATAGTAAGTAAAATTAAAGTCGTAAACAGCATCACCGTATTTGAAACTTTCAAAATAACTATCGGTTACAGAATTTGATGGTATAAGAACATAGTCACCATTAAACACAATATGAAATGCCATAACATTTTCTGTAGCATTTGAAGTATATGCATTGTCGTTACCAGCAGCTCTTAAAAAATGTCCGCCGTTTGCTATAATTTCTCTAACATAATAATCTATGTCTGGTAATTCAGGAGAACCTATTAATCCAGCTAATCCATTTCTAGAAAACTGATATCCTAAATCTGCTCCAGTAAATTTTAATAAATTCATATAACTTTCATCAAATGAATTGTCAATTATGTCTATTGATCCTAAAGCCATTCTTTGGTACCCCCAACTATTTGTAATAATAGTTGGTCTTGAGGAATTTAAATTAAATTCATTATTAGATTTAGCCAAAAGAAATGCGTTCACGCATTTTAGAGCTTGTAAAGTACTAATACTCGACCCTCCAAAAATCTTTAAAGAGTATAAAGAAGCGTTTTTTGCAATTCCGCAACGATTTCCAGCAGCTAAGCTCGCACAACCAGTTCCGTGTCCTACATCGTCCGTTAAAAACGAAGGTCGAATGACGCTCCAGTTTGGAATTATTGGTTGAGTTGTATCTCCATCAGGAGATAGCTCAGTAAGTACTCCCCAATCAAAATCAACCACTCTACTTGTTCCTTCTGAATTGCTAAAATCTAAATGGGTAGCGTCCACTCCACTATCAACCACAATAATATCTACGTTACTACAATCATTAAATGAAAGATTTATACTATCCGAATTATATGATAGTGGAAACTCGTTATTAGAAATAACTTCTGAATTTAAACTGCAATACAAACTATGAGGAGCAATTAAAGGATCTGCTTGAATTGGATCGAGCGTATAATATGACTGCCTTGGCTTACATTCTTGATGTATTGAATTAGCATGAAGGATTGGCTTAGAATGCTCAAATATTTTTTTTGCTGATTTTACTTCAGGAAGCAGTTTAACTTGATTTATTTCACTTTCAGTTAAATCAAACTCCATGATTGTTGGAATTGCTGTATGGTCATCCGTACAACGTTTTTTTCCTTTGAGTTGTCCTAGACCTTTATTAGGATCAACAAGAAGTTCATAGACACGATTTGTTTCTTCAGGAGTATTGCAGATTATTAAAGTTTTCATTATTTTTTATAAAGAGTTAAATGTGGAGTTTGTATATGAACTTGTTATATCGTCTAAAACTATAGGAAGTTCAGGCAAATTTGCTGAATCATATGTAGATAGTCTAGGAGATGGGTATTGTCCTTGAATCATTTCAGAGAGAACTCTCCAACCTTTATTTGTAGCTAATTGTAAATCATATCCTGAAAAATTTTGATTGAACCAAATATTAATATCTCCAATCGCATAAAATTCTTTTATATCAGGAAGCATTGTGAATATTTCATTTATTTCATTTTCGTTTAAATCGCAATCAGAAATATTGATCATTAAAGAGCCAGTATTTGATATTAAAGTAGTTGTAATTGGATTGCCAAATAAGCCAAAATTCTGAGCAGCTAAATCAAGAGTTTTTAATGATTGGCACTTACTCAAAAGTGGCGTATAGTTTTGAGCTCCAATACACCAAACGACGTGTTGTAAGTTTGGAAAATTCTCGGCACCGTCAGCTTGTACTTCTTGAAAATTAGGCATTTCTCCAATAGCTAATGGGTTCCAATCGTCATCAACATAAACAGTTTTTCCCACATTAAGCTCAAATCTTTTTAATGAAACGTTTTGAGAAGAATTTAAAATTATTCTATTTAGACTTATTGGCGATTTTACAAATCCAGGCTGACCCCAAGTCATAATGTCGGAGGCTTCGCATAAAGAAAATGACTTTAAATTTACGTTGGGCGTTAAATCAATATTTTCACCATTAGTTTCATTAAAAAACGCTAAATTTGTTAAATTTGGAAAATTTAAAGAAAAATCTGCAGAAGATAAAGGATTAGCCAACAAGGATAAATGCGTCAACGAAGGACATAATCCGTTAATTTCTGATATTAAGTTAAAGTCTGCTCCGAAGTGTTTTAATGATTCACAACCTTCAATATTAACTTTAATAATCTCTGCTGCGCCGCACCAGCAACTTTCTAGTTTGTGCCAATCAGTTAAAATTAATTCCCTTCCATCACTCGGTCTTGTTATTCCATTATTAAACGGCATTCCAATCGCAATCCATTTAACTTTTTCTTTGTTAGTTATTGATAATGTGCGTAATTCAGAATCATAAAAAAGCTTGCAATCTACATCTCCATCAAATGCTATCATAGTTGCATCTTCTAATTCGACGTTTGTTAAAAACACAGTTGCTTGTGAACTGTTTATAGGAGGAAGTACTACCAACTGACCCTCAGGCATAACAAATTTAAATATGTTTAAAGGATACAAATCTCCATCAAAATCAGCTGTAATAGAATTACAAGCTAAAGTTATATCAAGTACAGTCGGATCTATTGATATATATGGTGTTGTGTAAGTCCCAACCATTTCTGAGTCAATTACCGTAATTTGATCAACAGAATCAAATGATACGGTTCCTCCTTTATGCCCAAAAAGTTCAATATAACCTTGTTGTTCTATTGTATCCGTAATAGCAAATGCGTAAATGTTAATTGATTGTATTGTGGTATTGCTGTAGTCTTGTTTGAGTTTGCCTATGTTTATATAGAAGCTCTCAAAATTTTCATTTTCTCCCCCCCACGAAATATAATCATACATTACACCTACTGTTGATGTACAAAATCCTTTAAGACCTTCATTATAAACAACGTCTCCTAGATTGTCGCGAACAACTAAGCGTATATAAAAATCTGTTGCTAAATCTGGTTTTACTGGATAGCATTTGAGTAGTAAATGATCCATGTCTAAAAACGTTGGATTGGGATCTACAAAAATAGAAGATGAAGGTTCGGTTAATGTGTTAGTTATTTCAGTAAAACCAAGAACAGCAGAGCCTGTGTTAAAGTAATAAAAAGTAAATTGCTTGTCAGTATCTGTTGAGAGTGTTACTGAATTAGTGACATAGACTTGTGAATCTGATGAATTTATTCTATTAGTAGTTGCTATGGAGAGATTGCATGCAGCAAAATCAGCAACATCATAATTATTAGTAAATGTTGCACCGTCTATAGAATCAATTAAAACAGAAAAATTAGAGACATTTTCAGAAACTTTAAAATAGTACTGTTTAGTAGAATCTAAATCTACAATAGAATTTGCAGCATTTGTAATTTGTATGACAGTTGGAAGGACAGGAGGCTCCGGAGTTGGCTCTGGAGTTGGTTGAGGAGTTGATTCCGGAGTTGGCTCTGGAGTTGGTTCTGGAGTTGGTTGAGGAGGTGGCTCTGGAGTTGGTTCTGGAGTTGGTTGAGGAGGTGGCTCTGGAGTTGGTTCTGGAGTTGGTTGAGGCGAAAGCAAATCTACTTTACTTGACAGTTCAAATATTAGCGAATACAATTCACTAAAATTGTTGTTAATTTGATTTCTAATTACTCCTAAATGCTGTTCGTTTTGTAAAATTTGTTGAGACATATTATTATTATTATTTATGGCATTATCTTTATTTCTTTTAATTGAGCTGTAATACTACTCCATTTTATTTCTTTTATATTTAAGTTATTAAAAGTTAAAACTGAATTATTTTTAGGTGTCAGTTTTCCTGTTTTTCCTAATAACGTAAATTCCAATTGGTTGTTAATTGTTTCTAGATAACCATATTGAATAAAATATTGCTTATCTTTAACTGAATAACATAAAAAAAGAACGGAATTTTTAATGTCTTTTTCTAACTTAAATTCCGTAAACATAGAACTTACAATAAAATCTTTGCTAGAAAAATTAAATTTAACCGCATTAGTTAAATAATTTGCAAATAATGTTTTAAAAGTAACTAAAGAATTGCTCTCAGTTTCTTTAATAGTTATTGTGGTAAAATTTCTTTCTCTTAACCCTTCGTTTAATTGATTGTCATTTATTTGAATATTTGTTGAAGGCAATTGTATTTTGCGAATAGTTCCATTATTTGTATCCGATACGTATAAAACCGTACCTGAATTGTTTATAGCTATAGATGAAGGAGAATCGAATCTAGCAATATTACCGTTTCCGTCTTGTGATCCATATGAGGATCCTCCAACAATTGTTAAAACCCTATTATTCGAGTCTATTTTTCTTATATAACCTGGCTCTGTAATGTAGAAAGCGTTTGTAACAAAATCGCAACACACATCAATTGGAAGATAAAATCTCGAGGCTCCTAAAATTCCATCTAAAGTAGATAATGCATTGTTTTGTCCAAACGTTTTGCTGAGTTGCAAATTTGAAGTTCCATTCTGAGTGCTGTATATTTTAACAGTAGAAGTTCCTGTGTCAGTCACACAGATCGTATTTCCATCGAAAGAGCTGTCTATTCCAGAAGGAAACGATAGTCCTGTAGCGACAGTCTCCATATTGTAATTGTTGTTGTCAATTGGAACTAACTTAATAATTGCTCCTCCTCCAAAATCCGCAATATATATTATTCCAAAGCTGCTATTTAATGAAATACGTTTGAGATTAGAAGGAATTTCATTGATTAAAGAGTTTGTAGAAATATCAAAAATATTTGGTGTGGTGACTTCTTGTGTATTAATATTAATTTTGCGAATTTTTCTATCATCTAATACAATTAGGTTATTATTAGCGGAATCAAAGCAAACGTCTACTGGATTCATAAATTCAGCGTTTGTTCCTATTCCATCTACGTAGTTTGTAAAATTTCCATTTCCAGCAAATGTAGTTACCACCCCAGAAGAAGTTACTTTTTTAATTTTAGAAGCATATCCATCCGCTACATACAAATTTTCACTTGAATCTAAAGCAAGACCCTGAGGAGTAAAAAACTGAGCGCTGGAACCAACGCCATCGACATCTCCTAAATTTCCAGGACTTCCAGCTAAAGTTGTTACAGAAATTAAGCTTCTATACGATGCAAGAGGAATTGAAGCTTGTGTCAAAGTTGGAGTTGGAGTTGGAGTTGGTTGTGAAGTTGTGTCCGGTGTAGGTTCTAGTGTAGGCTCAAGAGTGGATTCTGGTGTAGACTCCGGTGTAGGTTCTGGTGTAGGCTCAAGAGTGGATTCTGGTGTAGACTCCGGCGTAGGTTCTGGTGTAGACTCCGGCGTAGGTTCTGGTGTAGGCTCAAGAGTGGATTCTGGTGTAGACTCCGGTGTAGGTTCTGGTGTAGACTCCGGTGTAGGTTCTGGTGTAGACTCCGGTGTAGGTTCTGGTGTAGGTTCTGGTGTAGGTTCTGGAGTTTGAGTAAACGTTGGTGTTGGAGTTGGACTTGGTTCCACCATTCCTAACTGATCGTCCCATTTTAAACGATCATACCAAGTATTTTCATCATACCACAATGTAGGATCTTTAGTTGGAGTTGGAGTTGAAGTGAAAGTAGGAGACGGAGTATTTGTGGGAAAAGAGGTTGGCAATGGCGTTGCAGTAGGAGGCGGCAACGGTGGCTGTTTTCTTGACATTGAAACGTTGCTCGAAGAAATATTTGATATTTGTCTAACTCTATTTGTAAAAGAAAAATTCATTAGTAAGATTATTTATGCAAATTATGATTGAACATTTACTTAAGGGTTTGGTATAATGTCTCTTTGTATAAGCAAACATGGACAACAATTTAAAATTATTTATTAAAAAAGGCGATGTTCTGGTATGGTATCAAAAAGTAATTGATAGGAAAATTTTTGTCGAGACACGTTCAATAACTCCCGTATTCGTCGAAGTTCAAAAAATACATAAACATAAATGGAAACAACTAATTTCTATAAAAACTATTCAAACTAAAGAAACGTTTGTTGAATATATCGAATCTTTTCGAGAACTTACAAAGAGCGAGAGAACCATTTTATTTTTACAAGAAAGATTGTCCGAATTAGGTAATATCTATTGATAAATAAGTGATGTCATAGTTAAATATACGGAATGACGTCTTTAGCTAGCATACGTAAAGTTAGAAAATTTCAAAATATCACAAATCGTCCGATTGTTGGTATTGTTAGAGATGTCCCTGTGATTATTCCAGATCCAACTCCAACTCCTACCTGTTCTTTAACGCAAACTCCAACAGCATCTGAATATCCAACTTCTACTCCTACAGGAACTCCAACACGCACTCCTAGACCAACTCCAGCTCCATCTCCTACTCCATCTGGAACCTCCACTCCTCTTCCAACAATAAGTGCGAGTCCTACTCCTTCCCCGACAATATCAGGAACTCCTACTCCTACCCCCACTCCCAGACCAACTCAACGTCCAACTTCTACTCCGTTTCCTACTCCTACTATTACTCCATCAAACACTCCATCTCCAACCTTAACCCCTTCTCCAAGTCCATCTCCAACCTTAACCCCTTCTCCAAGTCCATCTCCAACCTTAACCCCTTCTCCAAGTCCATCTCCAACTATAGGTATAAACTCAGCAACATCTATTGCATTGGCTGGATGGGATTATGGAAGTGGAAGAGTTGCTACTATAAGTAATGTTGCTGCCACACAAGACATTGATAACCCGTATTATGCTCTGCTCATAAAAAATACTTGTAAATGGCTTACAAAAAGCAAGTCGACACCAAAAGTTCATATTTTAACAAGCGGAAATGCTAGTTATGATACACGATTGAAAACTCTTCTTGAAAATCCAGCTTGGTTTACTGTAACTATTTCTTCTACCCCTTGGTACAATTATTCTGGAGGAGAGTTAGCAGGAAAAGATCTCGTGTTGTTAACCGGAAACTATAATTGGAATAGCGGATCGACGATTCCTTCTGCTGGACAAACAGATCTTGTAAATTTCGTGAATGGAGGGGGTGCTTTATTTACTTTTGAATGGTTAATATGGAGAATAGCATCAAATGCAATAAATTTTAACGTTTTAGAGCCGTTGATCCCTGTAATAGTTACGAGTTCGTGGAACAGCAGAACCAAGCTTAAATACGAAAAATTCATTTCAGAAGCAACAATAAACTCAGGTCTACCGAATGAATTTCAATGGAGTCCAGCAGGCAATATATCAGGCGTAGAAACTAATATGTTAGATGTTAAAACCGGAGCAACAATTTTTTACAAAAGTGTTCCAGCTGGACCTGATCCTTCTCCGTTTCCAACTTCAACCCCTACATCAACTCCAGCACCTACACCGTTTGCCTGTACAAATGGATATAGTTATTTTGTTGCAGGTTCTGGAGCCATGGGAGCCATGGGTGATCCTATATATGATGGTAATGGATCATCAGTTAAATTTGGCTCTTTGTGGGGAATAGCTAAAAGCAACGTTAACACAAATATAATTGCTATTTGTGATTATACCGGAAAAACAGTACGCAAACTATTTCTTCCAGATCAAGTGTCTACATCTTCTTCACAATTACCTGGAACGCCTTTAAGTGTAGTTCAAGATACAATTTCAGCAAGCTGGTATGTGTCTGTAGTCGATAATTTTGGAGGAGGAGCAATATACAAATATGACTCTAATTTATTTAGTTATACATTATTTGCTGGAAGTATAACTCAAGCTGGCACAACTGATGGAACAGGACCGAATGCGAGATTTGGAAATGGTTTATTACATCAAATAGTAGTTGACAATAGTGGTAATCTTTTTGTGTGTGATGGAACCAATTATACCATACGAAAAATTACATCAAGTGGTGTTGTTACAACATATGCAGGAAGTCCTGGAGTTAGCGGAGATGTGGATGGAAATATTTCTTCGTGTAAATTAATACGACCTCATGGTCTAACAATAACATACGATTCGATGGGTAACCCCAAAATGTATGTTTACGATGGCACAAAAATTAAAGTTATTCAAGGAACAACTATTACGACGTTAGCGGGTAGTAACACTAATGTTACTTTAGAGGTAGATGGTCTCGGAACTGCAGCAAGATTTGGAGGAAATGGGCATTTAGACACAGATGGAGAAAATATTTATGTAGCTGATTGTGATATGTCATGCGTTAGAGTAGTGTTTCCTGATGGGGATACAAAAACTATTTTAGGAAGTAAATCTTCAGTAGGCTATGAAGAAGGAACGGTTCCTCTTGCTAAATTTGATATTCCAACAAGCGTAGCATATAAAAGTGGAATTTTGTATGTTGCTGATATGAATAATAATAAAATAAGAAAAATTTTCTTGTGTCTTAATTGCTTGCCAAAAACCTACAGATGTCCTCAACAACCATTAGACGTTAGTTTGGGCGCTAGTGCAAATATGTCGTCAGTTGAATCAATTGATGTGGATTGTCCAATGTATGTTAATGCTGGGGGTGGATATGTACACCCTAGAAATTCTTTGGAAATGCTTGTTGGTGGGGGAGGAATTATTGACACTTCATTCACAGGAGCTGTTTGGTCAAACACAAACGATATTTATGTTTATGGAAACATTACTCATAAAGTGTTTTTGGGTGCATCTGGCAATAGAGGTCTGACTGAAGCAATATATTCAAATACAGGTGATATTTATGTAAAGGGTAACGTAATTGGAAATATATGGACAAATAGTGGAACTATATATCTCGGAGGAAATGTAACAGGAAATGTTTTTGCAAACGGCGGACCCATTTATTTAAAGGCTGGTAAAACAATAAGCGGTACTTGCTCTCCCGCTCCTCAGGCATATCCAGCCATAGATCCCATGCCATCTTCTCCAACTATGCCGTCTGGAGCAAAGTGGACAAGATGTTCGCTTCCTTCGTGGGGACCAACCCCCACTCCTGTATTGTATCCTCCTACACCAGCACCAACTAAAACAGCAACTCCGACTCCAACTCTAACTAATACCAATCCAACTCCAACTCCAACGTCTACTAAAACATCAACTCCAACACCAACTCAAACTCCGACTCAAACTCCGACTCAAACATATACTAAAACACCAACTCCCACAGTAACGAGAACTGCGACGCCAACGCCAACTCCAACATTAACAAGAACTCCTGTTGCAACTCCAGTACCAGGATCTTTATCGTTGTTTAATAAAAGTACGTTTTCGTCAGTTCCTGATCCTTTTTGGACTGCTGTTATGGATTCAATTGCTCGTTGGGAAACATATGTTAAAATTGATGCAACAAAAAGAACTAATATTGTTTCACTTGCTGGCTATGCTTCATGGACTGGAATTGAATTAAATTCATATACTGAAATAAACGATTCAACTAGTACAACGGTTGCTGAATGTGGACCGAGCCATGTTGTGGATTTAATACAAGTAGGCACTGGAGTTCAAATTCTTTCTTTAAAAATTAACTTAAAAATAAATGCTTATTATAAAAATATATTCGATCGCAATGGTTGGGTAGATATTCTTACACACGAATTAGGTCATGGATTAGGAATAGGAATTAATTGGTTAGGAGAAGTTCCGTTTTTAGCTATGGGTGCTGTACCTCCAGTCAATAACTTTTTAGACGGAACAGCATACACTAATTCTCTTGCAGCATACAAAACGATAACTGGAGATAATACATATACGAAAATTCCTCTTGAAAATAGCGGTGGAGCAGGTTCCATTGACAAGCATTGGGAAAATATTAAAAGAGATGGAACAGCTCCAGGAGCAAACGGAAAAACATATTTTGGCGTGACAGACGAATTAATGACTGCCACAGTAACGCCTGGCGTAAGAATGACGTTGAGTCGCTTATCTATTGGAGCATTAAAGGATCTAGGATATCAAGAAGTAAATCCCGGAACGAGTGAAGGAGTCCCTAATGTAGCTTCACTAGAAATTGGAGGGCTATCCTACGGCTCTGCCATTTCTTCTTCAAGAGAAGAACCTCCGACTCAATATAAATTGCATTGTCATTACGATTGTTCACAAATAGAAAAAGTGGGAACTATTATAATTGAATAATAAAAAACAAATAGTACAATTTAAAAATGAAAGCCAAATTAAAAAAAGGAATTGATTACAAATATAAAATACCTTCCTACGCACCTTTTAAAGTTGGAGAAATAGTAAAAATAACTAATACGTTGGGTCTTAAAAAATATAATAAATCAAAAGACCCTTACATGAATAAATTAGCAGTTGTTATCGGCTACTCAACGAAAAGTGGAGCAGGACCAATGACGTTTGCAGTAAGAATTCCAGAAACCGGAGAAGAATATTTATTATACAATTATCTGCTTAGTAGTACTGGACAAAGAACATTTATTCCAAAGTTTGATGTTAATGATGAGCTTATTAATACCTCAAAAAAAATTGAGGGAAAATGGATGAAAGTAAAAGAAGTACTTCCAAACGGTGAATATAAAGTATTATCTTTATCAAATAATTCAGACATAATTGTTCCAGAAAAAGGATTAAGATTGCCTACACCAGAAGAATTAGAAAACAAAACCGTAGAACAGAGACTTCCAGAATTAATCGGATTGTTTTAATTGATTTTATAATTATAGTCGTGAAAAAAACATTTACACAAAGAGTAGAAAGACTTGAAATCAATACTATTAAGTTAACTAATGATTTACGCGATGCTGGAACACCGGTTCCAACATGCACTTTTACTTCTACTCCTTTACCAACACAAACAAATACTCCAACGGTTTTTCCTACTAGCACACCATTCGCTTCTCCTTCTCCTTCACCAAAACCAACAAACACACCATATTATACAAATACGCAAAGACCAACTCCCTCTCCAACTCCTTCTCCAAGCTTTACGCCAAGCCCTTCGCCAAGCCCTTCCCCAAGTGCTTCTCCAAGTCCTTCTCCAACAGAAAGTCCGACTCCTACGCCGACTCCATCACAAAGTCCTTCTCCAAGCCCCTCCCCAAGTGCTTCTCCAAGTCCTTCTCCAACAGAAAGTCCGACTCCTACACCAAGCTTTACGCCAAGTGCTTCTCCAAGTCCTTCTCCGACAGAAAGTCCGACTCCTACACCAAGCTTTACACCAAGTGCTTCTCCAAGCCCATCTCCAACAGAAAGTCCAACTCCAACTCCAACTCCTTCCTTAAGTCCTTCTCCAAGCCCATCTCCAAGTCCTTCTCCAAGCCCTTCACCAAGTCCATCCCCAACTCCTTTAGAGTTAGCAGATACTGATGGAGATGGGTATACAGACAATTCAGACGGACTAGCAATGGATATTGTTCCAGGACAGCCTTATATCTTTTATTATTATAATGATCCGTTAATAGATTACTCTGACGAAACTTCTCATCCAAAAACAGGCTATATGGACGTTTATATATCTGGATCTGTAGTAGCTGTAGTATATTTCCAGTCAGAACTTCGAGCGGGAACGTTCTTTGGAATTAGTACGACTGGCGGTTACCCATATCTAATTGGTATTTTCCCTGACGGCATTACAACCACACAGGTTTTTTTATAAAATAAAAAATGATTAAATAAATTAAAGATACTTCAACCCCTACAATTTAATAATAAACAAAAACGATTAAATAAATCAAAGATATGACGTATACATTTACAAAGTCAAAATGGATAGGATTTCAATGGACCGAACCAACGAGTTTAGATTTATCTCTTTACAAGTCGCAAATCACCAACGCACAAACTGCTGTAAATGGACTATCTGCAAGATATTCACCTGTTGCTAAGATTTTTGATTTTACTACTTTAGAACCAGGTCAAAGTTACATGATTCAAGCAGCAGATACGTTTACTATCGCGACTACTACTCTTCCTCTTACTCCTGTAACATATAACTATTCGTATATTATACCTCAGGGTATATCTTATGTTACGCTTCCTCCTGGTTTTTGTTTTCCTATTCCTTTTAGCTCGTTTAAGACAAGCTTAAATAGTATTCAAAGAATAAGAACAGCAACAGGATTGCCTCAGGTATGGAAGCCAACAGCAGCTCTTGCTTCTGCTGAGCTTTCTGCCTTTTCGAGTGGAATAACGTATTCTATAAATGCTTTAAGTCCTATTTTGTTGACGAATAACTGTCCTACTCCAACCCCAAGCCCTTCACCAAGTTCTACTCCTGGTCCTACTCCTGCTCCAACGAGAACTCCAACACCAACTCCAACGTCAAGTTCTACTCCTGGTCCTACTCCTGCTCCAACGAGAACTCCAACACCAACT
>Ga0078894_10001799_pt1 | contig 16096 bp, 17 predicted proteins | sample LauGreSu1BDMLBSD_2_FD_67506 | JGI IMG/M metagenome (GOLD analysis project Ga0078894, IMG submission 67506) | Freshwater lake microbial communities from Lake Michigan, USA - Su13.BD.MLB.SD (version 4) (version 4) | ecosystem: Environmental > Aquatic > Freshwater > Lake | place: Lake Michigan... | reverse complement strand
AGTGCCGAACCACTTGCGTTCAGGATAATCGAGTTTGCACTCTGATTTATTTGACCGGCCTGATTGCCAATTGCAATCGCGTTCTGCGCCTGGTTTGCCTGCCCCGCCTGATTGCCGACAGCAACACTGTATCCTTGTGTATTCTGATTGAGGGTATAGACCTGTGTCGCGTTTGCGACGGTAATGTAGGAACCATCGGCTGACATTGCACATGAAGTCATTGGCGAAGAGCCAATTGTTAATGCAGTAAAGGATACACCATAATTTTTAGAATAATATACATTCTTAGTAGTCCCCTGTGTTATAATTACCATATACTGACCAGTGGTTGATATCGATGCGTTAATGATATTGGCATTAATTCCTGGTAGTGTTGGTGTTGAATAAGATGCAGTCGAGAGATTTTCAATATAGTTCGAGAGGAGATATGCCGTTTGGGCTATCCCTCTAAGGGCATATTGGCCATTTCCAGAGAGAGCATTGAATGACTCAGCAGAGCCGAAGAGGAAATTGTTTGTCCAAGTCTGCTCATAATTTGTGGAATAATAAGTGACACCGCCGACGAAGTTAATATATAATTGTTGTATACTGGCATTATCTGGATTAGAAAATCCATTATTAAAAGTAGTTGTTATGATTAATCTAAAATAGAGGAATGCATTAGTAGTATAAATATTCGTAGAACATGTAGCAGTACCTGATCCGCCTATGGTAGACATGGTTTGAGTTCCACTTTGATTTACAATAATGGTGCTTGTCGGTGTAGCCTGATTTGTAGTTCCATTTGGATTTGTAGAGATAGATACTATTTGAATAGGATACCATGTTATACCATCATTTGATCCGGCAATAGTATATGTTTTAGGAGCCTGCCAGTATGGTCTTATTTTATACGAATAAGAGGACATGACAAGAGAAACAGAACTTTGAATCTGTAACCATTCGCCATATACTGTTCCTATGCCTGTTACAGATGTAGAGTTAGTAGTCGTTGTACCAGAACCATTATAGTTATAAGCGGAAAACCATGTAGCATTTCCCGCAGATAAATTGTTAAATGAATTGTATGGATTGTAATCTCCTGTATTTAACATACTCGATGCGCTCGATATCCAATTGATACCATTCGTTGACCATGTATTTGCGAGAAGTCCTGATAATTGAGGTGTAAACACCACTGCACTTGCAGCAACAAGCGCGTACTGACCTGATGCATTTATCGATAAATTATTCCATATACCGCTATTCAAAACCGTATTCACTTGCGACCAAGATGCACCATATGTAGCGCTCTGGAATAAGTAGCCACCGCTGGCTGCAACTATCATGTATTGTCCTGTTGCAGAAACGGCTGTATGCGACCAATTCATCGGGACAATGGGAGAAAATGTAACAGCTGAGTTATAAATACGTATATCATCAATAAGTCCATTGAATGCATAGGTATAATTCGTATTATCATATGTTCCGATACTAAATGTCGTCATAGAGGCGAGCGTAGTGGTCATTGTATATGTACCAATTAATACATTATTGATATATAAATAACATGCACCGTTTCCTTGCGCAATCGCAGTAAACGAGTACCATGTATTGAGAGCAACGGCAAATGCAGTTGTAATACCAGGGGTACCATTTATATTAAAGCCAATTGTATTGGTTGCGTTCGAATTGATATACACAACAATATATGTCGCACCAGTACTACAAATCACTTGGGGAGATGACGAATAGGTGCGTAAATTAAACCAGCCACTTATCGTGATCGCATTATTGAACCCCGTCATAGGTAGACGTAAATAATAGGTAGGCGTGCCTCCCGCAGTTGTATTATTGAGATTCACGGCATAGGAACCAACAATGCCAGTGCTATATCCTGGTGCACCACCAGAGCCTGGTGTTGTCATACTGGTTCCACTGATGACTTCTGTTACATTATTCTCAAACGGCAAATAATACGCGGGCGTTCCCATACCTATAGCAGTAAACGTTGGTGTAGAGGAGAGACCATTCGTGCATACATAGAGTAGCCCACCGCGAACAGAAGCTAGTTGGTATTGACCCGTTGCTGATGCTGAAATAGAGGTATACGCAGGTGTACCCGCTGCAGTCGCTTGGGGATAGGCCAAAGCACCGGCCGGCAGGCCGTTCGCACCCGTCAAACTACCCCATGTGGTACCAGAGTTAGCACTGGTGTTAATGGTAGAGGAGCCACTCTGAACAACAAATTGATATTGTCCGTTCTGTGACATAGCAACTTTCTGAATGGCACTAAGACCCGTGAGGGTAGAACCCCATCCTGTAGTAAAAGAGCCATTGCTAAAATTATTGTATATCTGATTCGTACTAGCACCGATTGAAATTATCGTGGAGGAAAGAGCAGTAATTGTTCCATTGATTGTAGAACCCGTTAGCGTAGAAACCGTGATTTGTGATGCATTCAAACTCGAAAGAACCATCGTGGATCCAAACAGAGTCGACCCTGTTAACGTAGAGACCGCGATCTGCGATGCATTCAAACTTGAAAGAACCATCGTGGATCCAAAGAGTGTCGAACCTGTCAGCGTCGAAACCGTGATTTGTGACGCATTCAAACTCGACATCACCATCGTAGATCCAGAAAGCGTTGAACCTGACAATGTTGAAACCGTGATTTGTGACGCATTCAAACTCGATATCGTCACCTCGGATCCAAACACGGTCGATCCCGTTAGTGTAGACCCAAACATCGTCGATCCCGTCAGCACCGATGTAGCGATGGTACTACCCACAAGGGTTGAATACCTTAGGGATTGAACCGTCATGTCATTCACGACCGCCGTTCGAAGCGTGAGGAAGTTTACAGCCATCTATCTAATGGGAGACATTCTGCTTGGGAGTTTACACCCGAATCATATGGAAACGGTCTCCGTACGCAATTATCATACCTACAGAAACAGTGTGTTATCATATGAGCATTTTACTTATTATTCAACGACGTATGGACCGGAACGCCACTCTCTCTCAGCGTTTTATCAATGACGTGTTGCAGTGCCAGCATACTTGTATTTCCTTTACAATACGAAATCCAAGAATGAATCAAGAATTTATGAATCATAATATTATCACTAAATTTGTTATTCCCAAACAATTGATTGATGGTTTGAAAACTTTCTAGAATATCCTCGTACGCATATCCCCTTTTCCAAATATGGATCAAACTCTTGATCGCCCCCACTAGATCATTTAACGACATCGCATTCAATAGTGGAATGAAATCCATATAAATCGGTGAAGAACATAGCATGCGCACTCGCTGAATGGTAATCGGCTCTTTACTCGTATAATGGACATCACGGATTAATTTTAACAGGCGTATCAAATCACTACTGTTATTCCCCGCTAGATTAATCACCCAATTCCACATTTCATCTGTAAATGGATCGGTCATCCCTACACTTTTCAAAAAATGGTCACGATAAAGAATCGTATCAAGCGGGTTCATTGAGATGTGAATACAACGCGACCGCAGCGCAGGGATCAAATCTTCTTCCGATGTGCCAATAAAAATAAAACGGGTAATATGCGAATACGATTCCATCGGTCGTCGCAGAGCCTGCTGTGAAATGTGGGGGAACGTATCTACATCATCTACAATCACCCATCGATAAATCCCCTTTCCCAATGACATTTGTCGAATAAAAAGGCTCACTTGTCCTCGAATGGTCTGAATCCCGCGATCTTGATCCGGTCCCAATAGAAGACATTCATCGATCGCTTCTACGCCCCAGAGATGAGGTGTGGGTCGGTGTTTTGACGTGGCATATGATTGGAGCCATTCTCGTATCAACGTTGTTTTTCCACATCCGGCCGAACCTGTAAGAAAGATGTGGCTCTGTGAATCCACTTGTTGAATACAATCTTTCCAGACCGAATCTTGACCGACCAATGAGGTCATTATTCGTCCTTCGGTGATAGACTTTAGATTGCTCGATACGGGCCTAAACGGGGCGTATTACTACAAGTTAAATCGAACGGTATGTCTGCTACATCACTATACGATATCCTAGGTGTATCCAAGAGCGATACGTGCACGGCCATTAAAAAAGCGTACTTGAAGCTGGCACGTATCCATCATCCTGACAAGGGTGGTGATGCGGAAAAATTCAAGGAAATTACCAAAGCGAGCGATATCCTGACGGATGAACGAAAACGACGAATGTATGATGAGACGGGAATGACGGACGAACAAATGATGGAACGTGGCCAAGGACCACCTGGAGGTTTCCCGTTTCCTGGAGGTATGCCACAAGGTGGATTCCCATTTGAATTCAATATGAACGATTTGTTCGGAAATATGTTTGGAAATCCACCCGTCGGTCAGCGCGGCCCTATTCGTAAACAAAAGAAACCCAATCCCAGCATTCAAACGATTCCTATTACTTTGGAGCAGTTTTACCTCGGACATCGCTTCGACATTCACATCAATCGTCAATCCTTTTGTACCGGATGCGATCACAGTGGTGCAAAATCCAAAGAGATCTGTCGTAAATGCAACGGTCAGGGTGCGGTCACACAAATCGTTCAGATGGGACCAATGGCCATGCATACCACCGGTCCGTGCCACGATTGTCAGGGGAAGGGTGAACGCGTGATCGAAGTATGTAGCCCATGCTTGGGATCAGGATTCATCAATGATTCTCGCAAGCTATCGGTGAACATTGCCCCTGGAACGCGTGCTGAAGAGACCTTCCAATTTCCAGAAGTATGTTCCGATCACCCAGCCTTTGAGCGTCCAGGCGATGCGCACATTATGCTTCAAGAAGATCCGAACGATCCTGCATTCAAGGCATTTAAGCGTATCGGCGATCGTTTTCAGCATCTGGAAACCAGGATTTCGCTGTCTCTTTCGGAATCATTGATCGGTTGTGTCGTAAAAATAGAAAATCATCCTGGATACGACGAGGGTCTGTTTATTCAGATTCCTGCGGGTTCGTTTCAGAATGATACCTATTGTATTCGTGGATTTGGTATGCCATTGTCTAGTACGATTGGTTCCTATGGCGACCTCTTTGTGCGCGTGGATGTTGTTATTTCTGCGATGGACCGTTCGTCGTTTACCTCACAAGCGGCCGAACTTCTTACGCCCCTCTTTAAAGAACGCGTTCGTACCACGGAATGTGCAGAGGATGCGATTCAGAAGGATGCTTTCCTACATCTTTAATACTCGTCGTGTACAATAAATTTAAGAGTCCTTATACCATTCTCTTCGATAATCACATACCACGTTTGATCCATTTGATTGGGTCCTTGATACAAAATTCGGTCTCCTGCTTTTGCTTTCTGTAGCACTTCTTGGAGACACTTCTCTTGCTCTTTCTCCCAGAGATCGGTATAAATCGTAAAGGTACTCATTTGATGATGTTTTCCATCATCGATCAGCACATATCAATTTTATTTTTGCTTTTTTTTATAAACGGGCGACTCTAGTCCAAAAAGCTTTTTTGCGCACTTTTTTCTAAAAAGTGCATTACATCGCCGAGCGCGCGCGAGCGGCGGCCAACTCAACGCCCGAATCCGTGTTCAGACCCGCCTTGGCATAATCAGATGCTCCAAGAAGCATTGCTCCAGCAGAGACGGGGGCGTATCCAAGCGCGCCACCCTTGGAGCGGCGGCTACGGTTACGACGACTGCGACGCTTGCCGCCGTTCTTCTTGGAATGACGACGGCTATGCTTGCGGCGGCTGCTGTGTTTACGAGTGTGCTTGCGACGCTTGCCACCGTGCTTCTTGGATCGCTTTGAACTCTTGCGACGGCTGTGCTTGCGGCGGCTGTGCTTACGACGCTTGCCACCCGCCTGGTCTTTCAGACCCGCAATACCCTGGAACGCCTTGTCCAGGCCTCCAAGCATTGCTGCTCCGCGCGCGGCCGACGGAATAAGGGCTTGCGACTCGTTAAGGGGCGTGCCTGCCAGTAGCGCTCCACCCTGCATACCTGGTCGGAACTTCATGACATCCGCGCCATGACCCATGGACATTTTCGATGACCAATCGCCCGCAAGTTGATACGAAAGAGGCGCGCCATTTAGCGCAGCACCGCCTTCCTTACGGCTGTGACGACGACGATGAGACTTGTGCTTACGATGTGACTTCCGGGATACCATTTCTATTTAGTCCTTTGAAAATTATCATCGGTACACGATGCGATAGACATCTATTACTGACCCTGGATCGAATTCCGGACATATAGTAGAAAAATGAGCTCTTCTGCACCTGATTGGACCAATGCCATTGCGGACAGCACCCTGTGCGGTTATTTCTACGTTTTCTTCGTTATCTTCTCCGTGCTAGCCGGTCTTTCCGTTCTGAGCGCCATCTATATGTTTGCCACCACCAAGATTACCGGTGGACTCGTTCTCGCCGTATTGGTTGCCAAACTGATTAACTTTGGAATTTCAGCAACTGCTGCCCTGTTCCTGTATTTGATTTGCGAGCGCGCGCTGAAGCCATCGGCGAAGCAGTCTCAGGCGGCAAAACAAGCTGCGTCAGGGTCAGGTCTGCTGATGATGTAAATACGATTTTCCCTTTTTTAGCCATCTTTTCTGCCATCTTTTCGAGACGGTCCGAACGAGGAGGGAGAAACACCAGCATATGAGTGCACTCTTTTCGCATTCGATCATCGCGAAGAATCTGTGCAATGCGCCCATTTTTCGCCCAATCCGATTGAAAGACCTGTGTTTTGATACGAAGCGAGTCCGCCCATTCTTGGAGATAAATCGACGTGTTTCCCTCTGATGGAATAAGTATCTTGTCAGGTGTACGGCCTAGTTCTTGTAAGATAGGTACAAGAACTAGATCTTGGAGGTCTCTCTCCGAAATTTTATTGGAACTTCCGAAAATGCCCCATATCGACGTCATGGGAGTGCATCTTTCCTATAAGCGGCTCTTTCATTCAATTTTTATGTTTACAAAGACGCATCATAGGCCTCCTGAAGGGAGGCAAGGTTCACCTTGCGCTTCTGGATCTTGCCCGACACGATGTACAGTGAGTTCTCGGTCACAATGATAAAATCATCGCCAACCTTATAGAGTTTCTTGATAAGGGAAGTGAACTCGTCCTTTGACTTCACCAGAATGCGCTCCGTAGTCGTCGGGTCCTCACCCAAAAATGCGGTACCTGCGCATGTTTGGCGATAATAGTCAAGCATAATGGCACGATCCTGTTCAATTGCAATTTTAGCCGCCTGCGCGAGAGTTTGAGCTGCCGGTAGAACGTCAGGTGTAGCAACAGGTGTCGGAGCCAGAGGTGTCGGAGCCGGAGGTGCGGACATGTTCTAAATCTGTCAATAAAATACAATTCCTTATTGTATCATTGAACGCAATTCAATATTTCTTATTGTGTGTTCCACTTTACGTGTCACCTTTGGTTTATACCGTGTTCCACTTTATGCCGTATTCGGTTCATATAACACCGCCGCGTGATGCTTATCCAGAACTGCGTTGAGAAATTCATAGGCGGCCTCGATTTGTCCAAGTTGTCGTGCACCCGTAATAATGATTCGCCCCGTCCGAAAGATGCTCATCGTGATGCGTTTGCATTCTCCCTCTCCTTCCCCCGTACCCTGTCCCTTACAGAATGTCTTACACTGACAAATGCCAACGCCTGGATTTCGCTTATTGTAGAAGAATTTGGTATTCACGCCTTGATAGATTGTTTTTTCGAGCATACTGAAGAGATTGTATTCATTAATCAAGAGTTTATGAAGAGCATCCTGATTAATGAATTTGTTGAGTGCATAATCTGTATTAATGAGCTGGACGGAAAATCGCTGGATCGATGCAGGAGATGTGAAAGGTGACACGGGCAATGACATAATCAATTGAAGGAGCCATTCAATGGCCTGATACGCAAACGGTTCCGATGTGACACCCGTCATTTGAATGCCGCCGTTCGCAAATAGCTTTACGTTAACTTCCTTCCAACCGTCTACCGTCTTTCGGCGTAGAACCAGCGTCGATTGATTAAAGAAAGACTTGGATGTGATCTTGCGGTTGGTAAAGATATCCTTATAGCTCGAACCAAGTACCATATTATTGTGCTCAAATTTAAGAACACCCTCGTCAGGATACCAGATGGGCAGAATCACGGGGCGCAGTGATTCGAATAGCGAGTTTAATTGGATGGGAGTCCCCCAATGGGCCGTGATCACCATTGTGGAGATGCGTAGTTTGGATTTTGTGAAAGAAGTAGCTGCCATTATTGTGCTTTATGTTCTGAGCATTGCGTCATCAATTTTTAGCTTACACTCTCCTATAAATGTAATAAGCTGTTTTTCCATAATGTCGTGCAATGTAGTACTATCAATAAGTAGAGAATAGATCAAATTCATCCGATCCATTAGCGGACGATCGATCAATTTAAACATATCCAATAAGAGCAAGAGTTCCGTCAATATCATTTGAATATCCGTCGTATCCTCTTGAATCCATTGTGCAATCTCGGACGGATGCCCGTTGATATATTTCCATAGCCGCTGTTCCATTTCCGATTTTCGGGCACATTGTCGCAAATCGCCACGCGTCATCGCTGTCACCATATCGGTCACATCCTGACTTCGATTCGGTGGATCGTATCGTATTTTAAGAAGGCGTTGTCGTAACTTCGGATGGATTCTACTTTGAGAATTACAAATGAGAATGACGCATATATCGGTGGGATCCGTGTTCAGCATCGTTTGAAGAGACAGCTGCGCCGCTTCTGTTAATGTTTCGCATTCGTCAAGAATCAAAAAACGGGGCGCTGTTTCATTCTCGGTTCTCCAATCGACGCGCAAAAAAGGGAAGACTTTCTGACGAATCGACTCTAAACTACGTTCATCGGCGGCATTCATCGAAATACACATTAGTGATTTACGATTTCCCCAGATTTTTTCGACCAACCACGCAGCACTTGTTGTTTTTCCCGAACCAGGAGGGCCAAATAGCAGTAAATGCTGCAGTGTCGATGGGTTTTTTGAAAACATAGAGAAACAGGTTCGTACACGCTCACACCAGAACGATGTATCAACCGACATCTTATGTTATCTTTTATCGATATGCTTAAATCCCTTCTCGCATTTTTTCTGTATAGTAAGTATAATCATGTTTCACCCGATGATGTCGCTCTTTGTTGCCGTGCTCTTCTTTGTCCTGACACCTGGTATTCTGCTCTCCTTACCACCAGGAGCGTCGTTCGTTGCCAAGGCGATGTTTCACGCGGTTGTGTTCGCCCTCGTTTATCACTATTCGCATAAGTTTGTGTGGAAGTCGCTGTACAGCTCGCCGCAGTAAAGTGGGGGCACGAGTGCCCCCACACCCCTCGCCTGATATATTATTGGTAAAGGTGTGGGGCAATTGTTATACAGGTAGAGAGGAGGGGTGTGGGGGAGACGCTGAAAGCGGTTCCCCCACAAAACAACCTAAATAAACGAACGCGTTCCAATGACAGTATGAGTGGCCGAGGTCGTGGAAAACGTGCAAGTGTGAAAACAGAGAATCCAACGGAGGAGGCCTCCGAGACGACAGTAGTAAAGAAGGCGAGCAAGAAAAAGCAATTTCCCGTTGTCGCTATCATTACCCCAGAAGGTATTGAAGGCTCTCTTCTTTCCGGTATCCGTCGCCCCCTGATTGTTCATCTTCCTCTCCAAAGCAAGAATGTCGTCATGAATGATATGCCGATTATGTATGATCCATTGCCTCCTACGGAGGCGCAGCCCTATGATAGTTATGCGAATAACCCATTTGCAGACGAAGTAGAACAGCTTCAAGATACGGTGTCAACAAAGGATCAGCCGGCGGAACTTCACACAGGGGATCTTCGCGGTGCAGAGCTTCGTAACGCCGAGCTTCGTCTCGAATCAATCAATGATTCGAAAAAAGAGGCGCCCGCAGCACCTGTCTCCACCGAAGCAGAAATCGATTACTATACATTGAAGTCGCCTCTTCTGGTTCAATTCAAGGACTCATCGGAAGTAAAAGCCATTCCGCTACAAAGCACCGCTGCGTGTTTTTGGTGCTGCCATTCCTTTTCACATCGTCCCGTGGTCTTGCCGGTTCGAGATACGGGCGAACATTTGATCGTGATGGGCAATTTCTGCAGCCCAGAATGCGCGTCCGCCTATCTGTTTGATATGCGCCAAGATGCGCATACACGTTGGGAACAGCTGGCTCTGCTCTATCGTGTGTATGGTGAAGTATGTGATAACAACATCCATCCAGCGCCCCCTCGCTCCATTCTTCAGCTATTCGGCGGATCACTTTCTATTAAGGATTATCGCGGGCTCATCCATTCCCACAAGGTACGCGTCGATATTCATCTCCCCCCTATGGTAAGCATTCTTGCTACAATGGATACCAAGCCCATTGATTTTTACGATGCAAGTTTGACAAAGAACGTGAACGAGACTGTAAAGGATCGCCTTCAAAAGGCGGAAGAGGTACTTCGACTTCGTAGAACAAAGCCTCTTAAGGCGTGGGAATCTACGCTTGATGCATGCCTCAATCTAAAAATCAAATCATCATAAAATTGATGACGCGGTCACGGTAGAGAATAGATACCGCAATCATGTCTATCTCATCCACTCTCATTCAAGCCTGCTTGACGAATGTTCAAAAGGAATTCCGCCAGTTGGAACACTGGTTGAATAGCTTACATCCCGTGGAGCCTTCGGTCCCATCCAGTCAGTCCAATGACCGCCTTGAATCCGCCTTGCGCGATATATCAACTTCTATCGCACAACTTTCCAAGCAATACGAAGTTCAACAATTGGCACTGAATCATCTCGTGGACCGACTGGACATTCTGGAGGGTGCGCGCACCATTCAAATCGACGACAATGACGACCCGTGGCTAATGGATTCTGATGGCACGTGTCTGGAAAATACCATTATCGAACCAGAAGAGTCTATTTATGTGATTCATAAGGAAGAAATTGATAGCCATACACCAGTTATGACAAAAACTCCGCCTGCTTCGCCTACCATTGCACCAGAGTCTGCATCAGAACCTACTGAATTAGTGCAAGAAGTGGCACAAAACGAAGTAGTAGAGCCCGTTTCTGTGGTGGAACCGGTAAAAGAGGTAGAGCCCGTTTCTGTCGTAGAACTAGTGAAGGAAGTGGAACCCGTTTCTGTGGTGGAGCCCGTCCAAGAGGAAGAAGTCCAAGAAGAAGAGGAAGAAGTCCAAGAAGAAGAGGAAGAAGAAGTTCAGGAAGAAGAAGAGGAAGAGGGTGTTGAATTGGAGGAAATTACCTACAAAGAGAAATCCTACTACAAAGACGGAGAGGGGTTCATCTATGGAATCGACGAAGAGGGTCAGCCAACCGAGCAGCCCATCGGTATCTGGAAAGAAAAAACACAGTCCGTCGCGTTCTATCGACTTAAATAATTCTATTCGATTCTATCACTAGATGTTTCGTTCGTATTTTTTAACAAAAGCAATGCAACTATGGAACTGGGCAACCGATACCTATCATCGTGTTTCTGCCCAACTATCAGACGCGTACCACTATGCTCGCGTCTACTATACCGGTTTGACGCGCACGTGGGTGTTTATACAAGGACATTCTCTTCCTATCCCTATTTCCCACGTCAAAAATAAGGTGAACCCTGTATGGATTTATTCTAATCACCTTTTGACCTCTATCTATCAACCGGCCGATACCACTTGTAAACTTTCATGGCTATCTGCAAAAATTATAATCGTCCATAAAGATGGCGAGATAGAATACGATATTGATTCCTTTCTGTCCGCATTTCGGCTATATGCACACAAAAATGTTCCACCGAGTCTTACTCATTTTTTTATGTGTTGGTGCGCACAAACCAATCATTGGTTTCCATCCGATGCCATTATTCAATTTCACGTCATTGATCATCAAGGCGAAACCCAAATGCTCACGCTTGGCGCAGATAACCACTGTTTTATCATTCGCGATCGAAAAATCTACCATCAAGTTGCGAAACGGGTCAATTCCTCACATGAACTTTCGAATGCCTACGAATATTATCATCCATGCTAAAAGTTCTTAAAGACTTTAAAATTGAATGATATGAACGGTTTAAAGATATGTACCCCACACTAAGCTTAGAACCTTCCTGTTCTTCCTCATGGCCACTCCATTGGACGATTCAAAGATGAACTCTTTGATTCCGACAGGACCTTGGACCATCTATTTCCATTCTCCCGAAGAGACAAAGTGGACGTTACAAACCTTTGTCAGCTTGGGTTCCATGACAACCTGGCACCAATTCTGGTCGATTATGGAAGTCCTGAAAACAGAGTCGTTTTCTGAAGGAATGTTCTTCTTGATGCGCGACCCCGCTCCTCCGCTCTGGGAGAGCCATCATCATATCCGCGGCGGATGTTACTCCTTTCGCTGTCAAAAGAAAGAGGCGGCGGATGTGTATATGACGTATGTGATTGCTTCTATGCTAAATGTCGTATCCTCCGCTGAAAATCGAATCAACGGCCTTTCCATCAGTCCGAAGCGGGGATTCAATATCATTAAAGTCTGGAATGCGGACGCCCAGAAATTTAGTCAGCCGTCGACACTACACGCAGTGAGCAGTATTCGCGAATCTGAAATCATTTATACACCGTTTCTCCAGAAGAAAATGTAAGGCGGAGACAGCGCCCCGCGGCGCCGTCCCCACACCCCTCTACCGATGTGGTATTGTTATATTTACAAACCGATAAAAAGATATTATGTTATCTTTTTATTGTTTTACTTTTACTATTTTATTCAAATACATCGGTTGAGGGGGTCAGGGGGACGCTTGCGTCTCCCTAAAGCTTTTGCGGGCGCGCCGTTTCCGTCTTCTGCTTCTGTGGTGCAAGCACAAGTCGCACCTCGCCCAAATTCGCCACCATATAACGCAGCACCAGCGGATAATCGTTCTTCAAATGAATCTGCGTGCTCGTGCACAGATTCGTACACTTCGTAAACAGAACCAGATACTTCAGCTCGAACATTCCTTGTACAATCTCCGTTGTATTACGCTCGACCTCAATTCCACCCTGATTGTTCGACATAATCACCGTCTCACCATCCACGAAATCTCCCACACAACGGAAGATCAGATCCGCATTTGAGCTCGTAATCTCCAATTTCTCCGCTAACTGATTAAAATCACGGCAAATCTTCTGGAAATCCGCTGACGGCATATGAATAATCGACGTAAATGAAATGTTCGGAAACTCAATGTTCTCCACGTTCGTATCAAAGAGCTTCATCATCCACGTATTCGTCGTACCCTTCTCCGCATTCTCCGCGCGAATACCCAGCTTATTCGGGTTATTGGCCGGCAGAAACAGCGTAAGGCTGTCATTGTTTGACAACGTCTTGATCAGCTTGAACAAGTAAATCATATTAATTCCCAGCACATACTTGGCAGGGCAGTAGAAATACTCAAATCGATCGGCGTGAAGGCGTAGATACGTCAGCACAGTATGGGTCTCATCCACATCGATCACCTTGATACCCGTTGAATCGAATTCCAAGTTAGCCTCCGTTAGAATCTCCTTGAGGGCTTCAATCAACGTACGAAAGGCAGCAGATTGGACAGTACGAATTTCAAACAGATTACCATTCGCGTTTGGGCGCGCGCCTTGTGTGACACTCATTGTGTGTAATTCTCCACGTTGGCTTTAGACTACTCATCGATTCGGATTTCTCCGGCATCCGGAAGGAGACCACTATTGGATTTAAACGCATTACTTACGAGTTCGGCGTTTCTTTTTTGTCTGTTTTGACTTTCTCATCAGCTTATATGCTGCAAATAGTGCCATTGGTGTAATATACTTCGACGCAGCCGGTACAAAATTGCCCATTACAGACGGATAAAAGCCTCCGCGTTTCTTACTACGTATACTCCGCATACTACGCATACTACGTCGGCCGCCGATCGCCGCTCGCACCACGTTTCCATTGACTTCCATAAGGTCTACTCCCGCCCCAGCCGATATCGGCGCAGCAGCTCCAAAATATTGTGCAGGTAATGGTCGATTCCCACCTCGCTTTCTAGTTCGTCTCATTTATTATCATCACACAATTTAAAATAAAATGAAGTATAATATCTAATATGTCTCGGCCTTCCTGGGACGATTACTTTAAAGAAATTGTCCAAGTCACCGCGACACGAAGTCCCTGCGAACGTCTCCATGTCGGATGCCTTCTTATTTCTGACCATCGAATTGTCAGTCAAGGCTACAATGGATTCTTACCTGGATGCGATCACTGTTCCATCATTCGCGAAGGTCACGAACAAGCCACCGTCCACGCCGAACAAAATGCAGTGATTGATTGCGCCAAACGTGGGGTGTCCTGTAATGGATGTACCGCCTATATCACCCATTATCCCTGTATCATCTGCTGTCGTATGTTGCTTGCGGCAGGAATTCAAACCATTAAGTATATTCACGATTACAAGAATGATGAACTTGTTGCCTATTTTTGTCGGGAAATGAAGGTCGGTATTGAGAAAATTTGATTGTGTATGATACCCTATTCATAATCAAACCATGTCTCGCGTTCTCATCGTATTCTCCCTTATCGTGTCGTCGCTTGCCCTTATTCACATTCGAAACATCGCGCTGCGTGCTGTCCGTGCACCGACTCCCTATCTGTTGGCGCGTACACAATACCTGCTTCCCTGTAACGTATGTACCAATGCGCTATTGAATTCGATGGAGTCTCCTTCCAGTTACGCGTTCGAGTTTGAGAAGAAAGTACCACTCGCCTGTGCGACCGCGACCCAGCATAAACACGAACAAGATGCGTGCGTTTCTCTTCTTACCAAGTATTCGCGTACCTTTGTACGTGATCAAAACATCGGCCGGCCCGTTCAAGAATCATGCGTTGCGACGTATGCCACGAATTGTGCTAAAAATAATGTGGTTGTTCTATGCGATAAGAGAAAGAAACGGGGTTATTGCCACGTGATTTCTGTAGATTAACGGCGTTTCGTATGACGTTTCTTATGATGTTTATTTTTTCTATGAGTGCGTCGTTTTCCTCCTCGTCTAGGAGCGAGCGGAGGACGACCTGAATTCTTTGGAAGAGGAGCAGGAAGTGAAGCAGCAGGGACGCGGCTCGAGTGTTGCATAAGATAACCAATTCGGGATTGATATTTAGATGTATTGGCACGGCCTGTCATTTCTTTGATACCAAATTGTTGTTGCTGAATTAATCTCTCTAGCGTTGGTATACGTACAAACTTAATTTTTTCAACGTTTGAGCTTACATCATTCACGAACATAGGGAATGTATTCTGTTCATCTGTATGAGTCGTATTTTGCGTAACAGGCAATGAACTACGATTTTTTTCAGTGTATTGTGAATAAATTGCATTTTTAATTGCAACGTCTACCACTTTATAACTTTCATTCGTACCTTCAATTGTAAGATTTATATTGATATTTGTTGTCATGTGTTTATATTTTTCACCTACAACTTTTTCAATAACGTTACATTTAATTTTATCAATGATAGACGGTTCAATGTGAGGTAACAATTGTTTTATTCTTGTTAGAAGCTCTTCCGTGTAGTTCTTTCCAGATGGGTTAAGTATAAGTTCTATATTTGGCACCATCCTTGCATTCTTACTTAAAAAATCTTCTCTGTTTATCATATTTTTATACCACATCACAATATCAATATCACTTGTTTGCAGTTCTCTACTAATTGAGCGGTGTGTGCTTTCTATATTACTTTTATTTAACATATAAGCGTGCATAATAAATGATGCTCCTCCTATCACTGTTGTCATATGATCTGGTAAGTCACTTAAATGTCCAGAAAATGCAATAAGATAATATATTCTAGCAATGAATATTGGATCAGAGCATATTGTACGAATATCATCTTCCTTTAGTTGCGGCATTGCACTCATTGCCGCCATTCTTATATGGATTGTGATAAAAATTGACACGCCGTCGAGTATAAAGAAAACACTAACAACCGTAATCAATCCATGGCCGCCGTTCGAAAGTATCAGAAGCACACCCACCATCAGCACATCCTCGAGCTCCCTGACACCTATGTCGGCAGCACCAAGACCAATCAGGAGACGCGCTGGGT
>Ga0078894_10001798_pt1 | contig 16096 bp, 15 predicted proteins | sample LauGreSu1BDMLBSD_2_FD_67506 | JGI IMG/M metagenome (GOLD analysis project Ga0078894, IMG submission 67506) | Freshwater lake microbial communities from Lake Michigan, USA - Su13.BD.MLB.SD (version 4) (version 4) | ecosystem: Environmental > Aquatic > Freshwater > Lake | place: Lake Michigan... | reverse complement strand
TGGTCCTACTGGGCCTACTGGATGGACAGGAAGCACTGGCCCTGCCGGACCGGCTGGATATCAAGGTGTTGATGGAAAAACAGGAAATACTGGTCCTACAGGGCAAAGTGGAAATATAATACTTCCGCTAAATAATATTTTTACAGGCATAAACACGTTTAATAATGACGTTTTGGTTAAAGACCGTCTTTTAGGCACTTCAGGATACCCTTCTAATTATTTTTGGATAGGAGCAAGAGGTTCTGGAACAGAGACACAACGTTTAGCAATAGGCATAGGAGCAGATTCTACGACAGGAAATGTATCAATAGTAGATATATCAAAACCTTTATTATTAAGTTCTCTTACAGCAGATAGAGCGTTATATTTAGATAGTTCTATTAATGTAAAAGCATCATCTGTAACATCTACTGAATTAGGATATTTGTCTGGAACAACATCGTCTATACAAACACAACTAAATTCTAAAGCATCAGTTTCTTCACTTTCAAGTTATCTTCAATTATCAGGAGGAACTTTAACTGGAAATCTTACACTTTCTGGAACAGGAACAGCTGATGGTGTATTAGCAAAAAGATATTATTTAAATGTAAGAGAAGATAATCAAGATGAAAAAGACTCAGACAATAAATATGGGCCATGGTATGGTTTAGGAATGTCTGGAATACCAGGATTTTTGGAAAAACCATGTTTAGCAGGATTTTATGGATGCGCATTAAGATCAGGCCTTGGAAGTTTGATTTTATCAGATGCTGGAAAAGTAGGAATTAATAAAGCATCCCCAGATTATACTTTAGATGTAAGTGGAGATATAAACTATACTGGAAATATATATAAAAACGGGGTATTATTTTCGGGAAGTAGTCAATGGATAACATCTGGAAATAATATTTATTACAATTCTGGAAATGTAGGAATTGGGGAAGGAAATAACGCTCCTAGACAAAAATTAGATGTAAATGGAAATATAGTTACAACATGGGTAGGAACTGACAGATGGATAGGAATGCAATATGAAACAGGCGAATCTTATTATCTTGGTTTAGTTTTACAAGGAAATAATAGATTTACACGGATTGTATCAAAATCCGGAGATAATTCAGGAGGTGTAAGTATAGATACTGGTTCTTCTGCTACTTCTAGAATATTTGTTTCTTCTGCGGGAAGAATAGACATGTCTATGCCAGGTCCTTCAACTTTTAATGGTTTACTTGGACCAAATGATGCAGGCGGAAGATGCCAATTGGTAATGTCATCAAGATATACTGATTTAGTGCTTGCATCGTGTCAATATAACGATTTGCATGGAAGTACTTTAACTTTTGCAACATATAATCCGACAAATTATGATGATTATAGAAAATGGGTTATCAATCAAGGAAACTGGGGTGTTCGTTCTTCTTTTCTGGATTTTGGATATGCTGCAAATGTTACAAATCCTCATTCTGCTATTTCAGGAAGTGGTTATATAATGAGTCTTGACGGAGGAAATAGAAGACTTGGAATATGCACTACAAATCCTTCATATAGCTTGGATGTAAATGGAAATGGTAGATTTAATGGCTCTATTAGAATAGGAAATGGAACAAATACATACGAAGCAGGATGTATATATTCCGATGTTAATTGGGGAATGATTTTCAGAGGAGCTGTAACTCCTAATATAGCACATCATAGATGGGACAATGCAGACGGAACAGAATTGATGAGAATTAGTAAATATGGCGTATTAAACTTTTTTGGAGGAGGAGGCACATACGCAGCTCCAAACAATTTCACAACAACACCTGGATGTCTTGTGATAGGATCAACAGGTTATAATTATGGAGGATGGAATTCAGGTCTTTTATTAGAATGCGCTGATTATACAGAAATAGCTGTTCACGATAGCGGGACAAGAGTCTCATCTTTATCTTATTACAATGGTCCTGAAAATAGAATTTATATAGGAAGAGATTGTGGTTGGGGAAGTATAGCAGTTAGTATTCCAAATACACTTAGCGTATGGGGTGATGTAATAGCTTTCTCAAATGCTTCAGATATTAGATTAAAAACAAACATAAAACCTATATTGTCATCATTAAATATAATAAAATCTCTTAATCCAGTAACATTTACATGGAAAGACAATATTTATAATGAAGATAATAGAAATAAAGACGATGTCGGTTTTATAGCTCAAGAATTAGAACAAATAATTCCTCTAGCAACCGGAGAGTTTGATATAAAAGATCAAAGATATAAGAGAATTAAACATGAAAGAATAATGCCTTATATGGTCAAGTCTGTACAAGAATTAACCGATTTGATCGACGAATTAAAATCAGAAAATAGACAATTAAAGACCCAAGTTGAAAAATTATTAGAATGGGCTGTGTTACAAGGATATAAATAAAAATGATTTATCATAAAAATATTAAATTATAATTTATAAGCAAGTTCAAAAAATAAATTATAAATGACAGAAACAGATGAATACGTAAGTGTAAAACGTCAATGTTTTACAAATTATGATTTGTCTGATATATCGAATATATCGAATATCTCAAATATCTCAAATATCTCAAATATCACCAAAATATTCTCTGATATTATTGGTGTTTATAAATTAACAAAAAAGAATGAAAAAATTTCGGCACCTATCGCTCCTTGGGCAAATTTTAAGAATAAAGAAGATATTTTAACTGATTTAACTGATTTAAATGAAAATATTGAGTTTCAAGAACACCAAGAAAAAGAAAAAAAAGTAACTTTAAAGTCAAAACGTAACGAAGGATTTTATATCTTATCTAATAAAAATCATGTTTCAAATTATCTTAAAAAAACAAAATTTTGTAATATTATGATTACGAATGGATATTGTAGTAGAAAAAAATGTGATTTTGCACATTCTATTTCAGAATATAATTTTCCAGAATGCGTTTTTAAAGATAATTGCAAGAAGAAAAATGAAGGATGTACTTTTAAACATCCAATAGAAACTGACGAAGAGTTTAAAGATCGTACAAATTTCAAATATCCTTCCAACATTAAATAGTATCAAAATAATTATTATTTATTATATAAATAATAATGCCTTGTATTTCATGCTTAGCTATTCCTATAGCTTTTATAGGAATAGGAATGAATCTATGTGACCAGCTAATAATTGGTTATATGTTAACAATATTATCTCTATGTATTTATTTACACTATAAAGAATTTAAAAAATGTAATCAATGTTTATAACAAAAATCCTTCTAATTGTAATTGTTTAATTATATAAGATTTTATTTTTTTTTCCCCAACGCTATAAGGTATCTCTATTAATGTTATTCCTCTTTGTTTGCATTTTTCTTTTTTCATCATATCTCTATATCTTTGATTTAAGAATGCATCCTTATTTCTATGAAAAAATGGTATAAATTTATAATGTTGATCACCTTGTACTTCTACTGCCAATTTCAAATCGTCGTTATAAAGATCAATTTCTAAGTTACAACCAGTAACATCATTTCTTAAAAAATCAGGTCTTATTTTATAAAAAGGTTTTTTAAATATATCTTCCAATATAAATTTAGATCTTAATTCTAATCTACTATCATTTGGGGTATGTTGTATATACTGTATATCTTCTAAATCAGATTCATCTTCATTACTATTGCTTTTCATAAATTTTGGCATTTTAAATTTAGAATAAGTTCCATTTTCTTTTTTAAAAATTAAATTGTAAATACATAATATTATTAATATTATGAAAGATAAAAATCCTACTAATTCAAAACCATAATTATCCCATAACTTTTTAACAGAAAAATTTTTAATTTCTTGAATACTCATTTTTATTTATAAACATAAATTACAAAATATATAAATTAATTACACCCATCTTCATATATAAGACTTTTAGAAAACATGTTATCGTTATTTGAAAAATATATTCCTTTCCTACAACCTTTTATTATATCAGAATAATTATAAATAGAATAATTTCTAACATTTGAAATATGATAATGATATGTAAATAGACCATATATTGGATTTTTCAAAATATATCCTTTATTATGAAGTTGATTTGCCAATACACCATCGCATAAATATTTTCCCATATAAAAATCACCAACATTATCACATTTTATTTTTCCTTTCCATATCCAACAGTCATGACTTCCGCCCCCGCATGTTATTATAACTGAATTTTCATTTGTAATGTCATGTCTTGTTAAACAAATAATTTTGTTATCATCAAGTTTCAAATGAGAAAAACCTTTTCCTATTATAATATCTGTATTTATTAATACATTTATATCGTCAGTTTTTGATATAAATGTGTTTGATAAATTAAAAAAATCATAAAATTTATAGCGATGATCAACGTCTATAACTATAATCTTTGTATTTATCTTGTGTTTATTTATGATGTCTTGGATAAAATCAGAGTTTTTATTCTCATTTATTATTATTACTTTTTGAAAAAGAGGATTTGTCATGTTTATTTCTAAACATCTATCTAGTTCTTTTTGTCTATTATCATCTTTGTCTTTATAATAAGAAAAATACAAATTGATATTTCTTTTTCTATTTGTATAATTTATATTTTGAATAAAAAAAGTGATATCTTCGATATTGTTAATTATATTTATTTTATTTGAAAAGTCATTTATAAATATGCTAAAAAATTCTTTATTATGTTTAATATTAAAATCTGAAATTATTATTCCTTCGTACTTCAAATCAATTAACATATCACATATCTTATTTATATCTTCATCTTTAAGATTTTTTGAAAGATATATTAAAGGACTTTCTAGAAGTTTGTCCTTAAATATATTTAAAAAATCTATAATATTTCTTGTTTTTATAGAATATATATTGTCTTTATTCCGAATATATTCAGAATTGACAGAATTATCAAAATATATAGAGTATATTATATTTGATTTATTATAAGAAAGTGCTAAAATATCTTCTACATTTAAATCGTTGCTTATGCTAAATAAAGAAGAATTGTCAAAATGTAAAGATAAATATGATAATAATTTATGGAAGCTACTTTTAGAGTTCTCAATTAACGGAAACATTGAATAATTTATTATTTTTAAAGAAGTTAATGATAACTGAATCATTTATTATTTTATTATTGGATTCTTTTATATATTATTTCTTACTAATTATACAGAATGATAGTCTATATAACAATTCAAAGCATTCTTTTCAGAAATTCCGGGAGGATATTCATCACAATCTTTAAGGGCTAATCGAAAAGCTTTATCTTTATCAAAGTTTGTTTCAAAATATCTTTTTTGAAATATAGAAGGTTCTAACATAACAGGAGGAAGAGCAAGCTTAACAGCTTTAGGATTTCTTCCGGCATCTTCAAGTATTTTTATCATGTATGTTTGAATAGTATAGTATATATTTCTTTGATCAAAATCGCACATATATCCGTAAAATCTTCTTAGAGAATTTACTACACTATCTCTTACGTCATTTACATTAGAAACTCCATAAATTTTTTGTGATATTTTTACAGGATTTGGTATTTTTGGTAATGTTCGACAACTCATTTATTTGGTTAAAAGAAAAATATAACCAAATAAAATGATAAATAATCCTAATATGCTTGAATATAATACAGAATAAATTAAAGAAAGTCTTAATGATAATGTTGATGATTTATCATCAATTAAAACATAATTAGGCTTGTAAAAATAAAGCATCATAAAAAATATTATAGATGATATAAAAAATACTAAAAGTGATATTTGAGATATTTGAGAATAATTCATGTTTTTTATATATATTTAAAATCAAAAAAATAATATAAATTATTAGCATGTCATCATCATATACTTTTTTTTGCAAAACATCTGAAGGATATATTATTAAAACTCTCGCAGAGTTATTACAAAATAATATTAAAAATGGATGTTTTATATTGAGTAAAAAAGGAATTACATTTAGAATGACAGATAGCAATAAGAAAATCCTAATTGATTTAGAAATGTTGTCTGAGAATTTTATGCAATTTAAATTTAAAAAGAATACACCACTTTCTATTGGTTTGAATTTTTCACATTTTTATAAAATGGTTAAAAGTATAAAAAAGAAAGATAGTATAGTATTATTTATAGATGAAGCTGATGAATCTCAACTTGGAATACGTGTTATTCCTAAGGAAAAAAACCGTGTCACTACAAGTTTTATAAAAATACAGAGTTTACAGAGTTTAGATATAGAACTTCCTGAGGGATATAATAATGCGATCATAATACCAAGCAATGAATATACAAAAATGATTAAAGATTTAAGTAATATGGGAGGAAATAATATTACAGTATGTTCTACTGAAAATACTATAAAATTTGTTTGTAATTCTAATGGTGTTTACAGTAGAGATATAGTATTTGGAGAATCTGAAACCGATGAAAAAGACATAACATCTCAAGATTTTGAGACAGAACAATTATATAGAATTTCTAAAGTAGCAGGATTAAGCAATCAAATTCAAATATATCAGTTAGAGGATCTTCCGATATTATTTAAAAGTAATATAGGAAGTATTGGAAAAATAAGTGTTTATTTGAAAGATAAATCTCTTATTGAAAAATTAAATGATAATGATGATTACGAATAATTTTTTTATTTTATATTTTTATAATTATAAAATAAAAGATGTCTATGAAAGATTTGCATCTAGATACAAGATTTGATGGAATTTTATATTTAGAAGATCAAGATTTTGATAAAAACAATAAATTAATTGTAAGTCCTGAAGATCAAGGAAAAACTCATATTGTAATGATATTTGCAAATTGGTGCGGTCCATGCAAATCAACAAAAGAACCATATTCAGAAGTATTAAATAAAGTAGACCAATCTAAAGTAAGAGTAGCATGCATAAATCTTACAGGGGAAGAAGATGGGCCTTATAAAAATAGAGAAGGGGAATTAAAAATTTCGAAACGAATTTCAGATATAGTTCCAGGTTTTAGAGGGTTCCCAACTATTGTATTATTTGATGGCAATGGCAATATAGTAAGAGAATCGAATGATCCTGCTAAAATGTATAAGGGAAATAGATCAACTGATGATTTAGTAAAATTTGCAAATTCTTTACATTAAATACATTAAATATGTTAAATATGTTAAATAAACATAAATATATTATTCTTAATTATAATTAAGAATAATAGAATATAAAAATATAAATGTCAAAACCGATAAATATAAAAGATAAAAGAAATCTTAATTTTTCAGTATATATAGAACAAAAGGATAACACTCCTCCAACAAAGGACTTTTTAGAAAATGAAATGAACAAAATATATCCTAAAAATAATAGTGAATGGGTAGACTCTGATAAAGTTTTAAATTGCCAACTTTGTACCAACTCTTTTACTTTTTTTAATAGAAAACATCACTGTAGAGCATGCGGAGGAGTATTTTGTAGAAATTGTTGTTATAATTATATTAAAATTCCGTATCATTTAGTAGAAGTTCCTCCTGAAAAGAAAATGTGGTCAGGTTATATAAAGAATATGTTTATGACAAAAGAAACTAGTTTAGTATGTAATGAATGTTTTTTAAAAATAAAGAATTTAATGGATATAGAAACTCTTATAAAAATATGTGAATTTTTAGATTTAAAAGATTTATACAACGTCATTTTTTTAAATAAGAAATGGCATAATTCATGTGTACATTGTTTATCAAAATTTAGAAATATACAATACAAACCCCCTGATTATATTTATAATGATTATGAATGTAATATAATACTTGGAAATAAAAGGTTTTTATCGGGTCATAATAGTTGGTTTAATGTTTTTATAAAGATTTTTATTATAAAAAATGATAATATTGATCAACTTATTGATTTTCTTAAAATAAATGATAAAATAACAAATTGTTGGGATTTAATGTGTTCTAGAAAATGCAATATAGATATAGATATATTAAATATAATAGAAATTATCGATTTTTTACCAAAATTATTGAAGAACATTCAAATATATGATTTAATCTATTATATGTTTCAAAATATTAAAGATAACATACTAAAAATCGAACATATTCCTGTTTTAATTAATAGTCTTAAAAACTATAATGATAAAGTTTTTATTATGAATATTTTGAATTTGTTTTTTTCTAAAAATAAATATTTAATAAATCTTTTGTCTTTTGAATATAATTATTTAAAAAATACAAAAAGAAGTGTAACAAATATATCATTCGAAACTATTGATCAATTCTTAAACTTAAATTTAGATGAAAATGATAAGAATTTAATAAATAATACCATAGTTTTTCTTTCAAAATTATATGACGAAAAAAAATCAGATGATTTTCTATTGCCAATTATATATCCATTTTCTGATAATTCAAAAATAACAAAAGTATTAAATATAAAAGAAATATCAAGTTTTTCTAAACCTTTTTTAATTAGTATAGAAGTATGCGATGAAAAAAATAATATAAAAAATAAAAAATTTATTCTTAAAAAAGATCAAAATTTAAGAAAAGAAAACATAGTTGCAAATTTGATTATTATACTTCAAAAAAAATTGATACAACAAATGGAAAGAGATAGAATAGATCATTTCGAACCAATACCAACTTATTCTATTTTAATGATAAACAAAGATATTGCAATGATTGATTATTTAGAAGATTGTTTTACTTTAAAAAATATAACTTTTCAAAATTACACATTACAAAATTATATTTTAGAAAATAATAAAAATGAATTAATATATGTAATAAAAGAAAGATTTTCTAAAAGTTTAGCTATTAGTTCTTGTTTATCTTTTATACTCGGTCTAGGAGATAGACATTCAGGAAATATAATGATATCAAAAAAAGGACAAATAATACATATTGACTATGGTTATATTTTAGAAAATCCAATACATTATTCAATAATCAACAATCCTATTATTAGAATATCAAGTGACATGATTGATTTTCTAGGAGGGTTTAATAGTATTCACTATAATTTATTTAAAAATTATGTTATCGATGTTTTTGATATACTTCGTTTATATTCTGATATGATAGTTAGACATTATTTAATATTATCTTCTGAAGAAATAATAGCATGGGATGTTTTTAAAAATAAACTTTTTGATCGATTTTTGAATGGAATGAGTGTTAAAGATATAGAGGTAATTTTAACAGATGTAATAGAAAGTAGTAGTAAAAGTTATGGCGGAACTATAATAGATATTTGTAACGAATATAGCAATAAAATAAAAAGTTTTATTTAAATATTTAAATGTATAAGATTATATTTAAATTAGACAAAAGTAAAATGGCACCAACACTTACTCTTATTATGATTATAAAAAATGAATCTAAAATTATAGAAAGATGCTTAAATTCTGTAAAAGATTTTGTAGATCATATTGTTATATCAGATACAGGATCTACTGATAATACAGTAGAGATTGTTGAAAACTTTTTAACAATTAATAATATTAAGGGAAAAGTTTGCCGTGACGAATGGAAAAACTTTGGATATAATAGAACTAAAAGTTTAACAAACGGTCAACAATGGCTTGATGAACAAAATATAGATAAAACTAATAATTATTTTATTACAATTGATGCTGATATGTTAGTAGTATTTAAAAATTTTAATAAAAATCAGCTTTCAGAAAAACAAGGTTGGTCTATTATTCAAATGAACAACTCTATTAAATATTATAATATGAGAATTTTTAGATCTGATATGCCTTATAAATGCATTGGCGTAACTCATGAGTATTGGGGTTGTGATGGAAAACCGTTAGAAGGGAAATTCGAAAATATTTATATAGATGATAGGGGAGACGGTGGTTGTAAAAGCGACAAGTTTACCAGAGATATTGCTCTTCTTACTAAAGGATTAGAAGACGAACCTAACAATCACAGATATTACTTTTATTTAGCACAGTCTTACGGAGATTCAGGAGACTTTGAAAATGCTGTAAAATGGTATAAAAAGAGAGTAGAATCAGGAGGATGGTATGAAGAGATATTTATAGCATATAAAAGAATTGGAGAATTGTACATGGAATTAAAACAAGAAGAAAATGCAATTTATAATTGGCTAAAAGCATATGAAACAATCCCCGAAAGAAGTGAAACTTTATATAAACTTGCTAATCATTATCGAAACAAAGGAAATAATAACACTTCTCTAATGTTTGTTAAGCAAGGTTTATCAATTAACTATCCAAAAGATTTGGTTTTATTTTTGGAATATCCTGTTTATGATTATAGATTTTTAGAAGAATTAAGTATTATTGGATATTATACAAATAAAAAATATGAAGGTTTATTAGCATGTCAATCTCTCCTTTGGAACAAAGATGTTCCAGAATCTGTTAAACAAAATGCCAAAAGCAATTTATTCTTTTATATGAATAAAATTTCTTCTGATAAAAGAACTGTAAAAAAACTAGATTTTAAATTAGATAGTGATTATATATCATCTAGCCCTTGTTTATTTTATGATAATACTTCTAAAAAGTATAAAGGAGTAATAAGAGGAGTAAACTATACTCTTGATGATAATTTTATTTATCACATAAGAGATTCTAGAAACATTGTAAGAACGAGAAATTATTGGACAGAATTTTCAGACGATGGAACAGTAGAAAAATTATATGAGATAAATTCTATTACAAATCCTGTTAGAGATAGTCATATTAAAGGTTTTGAAGATATAAGAATTTGTTATGTTGGAGATAAACTATACGGTTTAGCTGTAGATTGGGAATATGGTGCTAATAATCATCCATCTGTAATACTATTACATTTTAATTTGTATGAAGATAAATTTGTAATTGACAAAGCCGTTCCTGTTAAATACAAAGATAACATTTGTCAGAAAAATTGGACCCTTTTCAGTGAAAATGAAAAACTTTACGCAGTATACTCGAACAATCCTCTAGTAATTTTAGAATTAAATACAGAAAACGGAGATTATACTGTTATCGATAAAATGGCATCTTCTGATTTTTCAGGCTATAATTTAGGAGATATTAGAGGTTCTGCAAATCCAATCAAAATGATTTCAGGAGATTGGTTGGTATTGACACATGAAGTAATGTATAAATACAATACTAGAAAATACTATCACAGATTTTTAAGATATTCTAAAAATTGGACTCTGTTAGAAGTTAGTGAACCTTTCTATTTTAATGAATTATTTGTCGAATTTTCATTATCAATTATGTACGATTTTAGTGAAAATGATATTATCATATCATATTCTACAAGAGATAATACATCAGAATTATTAAAAATTAAATACGGAAGTATTCCATGGCTTCCTAAAGATATTAAAAAATATATTGTAAATAATTTGTAAATTTAATAAATAAAATAAATATTAAAAATTGAATGAGACCAATTTTTAATGAATTAAAATTAGAAAAAAATTTTTTTGATGGATTTGGAATAAACCCTTCAAATGTAATCCAATTTTATAATTATTTAGATACTAATGAAATAAAAGAAAATAATATTCCTGAACATATAAGACTGTCTCTAGAATATTACAGGACTAACAGAAATGTTACAGAAGACATTATGATAAATGAGACTAAAAAATATTGGCTGACAAATCTGTTTTGGGAACAAGTAACAAGAGATGAAAAAAACGAAAATTTAATACTTGATATTACTCGTCAAGTATTAAATTTATCTATAGAAAATTATGATATATTTATAACATTAGCACCAATTTACAAAGAAATGTTCAAAATTAGAGCTCGAGATATATTGAAAAATCAAAATTATAGTCATACAGATGCATATAAAACATCTTTAATTTTCATGAATTTATTTTAAGATAATCATTCCAATACGCAGTATTATTTACTATACAATAAATAAGAGACCAGTTTTTATTATATATATCGTCGTAAATAGTAAGTATTTTAAACTCTTTATTTGCTTTATATTTAAAAATAGGATAGTCATATGGCTCTTCTTCATAACATTCGCACTCAAAACATAAAAGGCTCCGTCTTTCTATATTTTCTATTAATAGAGTTTTGAACCATAAACCAACGTATTCCAATCTGACAAGACACTCATTGTCATCATTAACTAGATATCCTAATATATCCTTAAACCCTTTATCCTTTTTATAATTTTCATTGTTTATCACCCAGTCTCCGCATTTAGGACATGTCATATCCAACAAAGATTCTGAATTATATTCTTTCAATATTTTTTTCACGAATAAAAAAGATGAATTATTTGAAAACTTGTTTATTCTAAAAGTTCTTGAAATGTCAGTAGGTTTTAAAAATCCTAAAATAATATGAAAAATATCAGAATTAATTTTATTCATATTAATCATAATATCATATAAATAAATACGATAAATTATAAAAATATTATCATTTTTATAATTACACTGTTAAATCAAATTGTCTTTAATAAAGTTTAATAAAACTTCAAGATACTCGCAATCTAATTTATTATATTTGATTATATTTTCCATATCTTTATCATTTTTTTCTTCGTTATAATTTCTCCAGGCCATTATCATTGCATCAATTCCACTAGAACATTCGTCTGGTTGTTTTTCAGTTTTAATTTTTTCAAGAGACAATAAAGACTTAATATAACTTTTTAACTTGAAATTTTTACAACCTTTTACGACAAAATTTTCTTCTTTGAAAACTTTAAAAAGATCAATCCATTTCTCATAATCAATATCAGACTCTACATTGTTTCTATTTAAAGCTCTTTTAAACATATCTACTTCAGCATACCAGTACCAGCATAATGGATTATTATTTTCATTTAGATAATTCAAAAACTCTGTGATAATACGAGTTTCTTCGTGATCTGACATATCTTCTATTAAAAATTCTTTATAAACTCCTTTATACCAAGTTCCAATCAAAAAAATTCTTTCATCTAACCCATAAGTATCTATATCTAAAGAGTCTCTGACAGTTTCAAAATCAATAAACATATTGTTATCATTGTTTATAATGTTTGAAATATTTTCTTTATTTTTAAATTTTAGAGGGTAATATTCTCCCAATTCTCCTCTATTAATTTTTAATATATTATCAACTGCTTCTTTTAAATGATTTGGAATATCTAAAATATCACTATTTAATCTTGGATCTCTCCATGAATATATTCCTTTGTTAAAAGCATTTTCTCTTTTCTTATGAGAACAATACCATATATCCGTAATTTCTCCTAGAAAATCTGCAACTTCTTTTTTATCCCTATCGTATACATAATTTTGTTTTTTCATATTTGGGTATAAAGAAGGATTGATGTTCCATTTTAAACCATTTTTTTTTACATCTCTTAGCCACTCTAATCCTTTGTAAAATACATCTACTATATGATTATCAAAAGTTTTATAATTAATAAAGCCTGGTTTATCAATAGAATTTACTACTTCTTTATTTTTTAATACAGTTCTTTTTCCTATAATAAAAGCATTATCAGGGAATACTCCTTGAATATTATGAAGAATTTTACAATATGTAAATAATTGTGTTTTATAAAATAAGAATCTAGTATCTTCTGAATCCTTTATTTTGTTATCCGTGTGTAATGTTACACTGGAAAACTTTATTTCAATAGGAATATAATAATAGTTTCCAAAGTTACTTTTATATTCATTTATATGAAAATCACACTTATCAAACAAAGTACTAACATAATCGTTTCTAATAAGTAAATCTGGAATACCTCTTAATCTTTCTTCATCATCTACAAGATAACCGCTATATATAATAGGTTCTCCTAGAAACATTTTAGAGTACATTCTGTCTCTGTCATATTTTTCAATTAATTTGTTTTTAGGATCTTTATATTCTCTGCTTGTTCTAACACTTGTCATTTTTTCTAGAGAAAGCCCAGTTTTAGATCTAATTTCGTTTACGATTTTATCTTCATATTCAGATCCTTTTTTAAATAAAAAGGATAAAGGATGTTCTTTATCATTTTCATCTAAAATATAATTTTTAGACAAAACAGAAAACCAGTCAATAATTTTATCATTTCCACAATAATTCTCGAATTCTGTTGCAGATATATAATGATAAGGTTCAGAATCTTCGTCATTTTCTTTAAAAAGAATTTTAGATTGACTTCTAGTTCTTTTAGAAATAGGGAGATCTTTTGATTGAATAATTTGTAGCATTCTTAGATTAGATTCTTATATTTATATAAGCTTTTATGCATATATAAATAATCATTTTTATAAATTAGATATGTCTGATATTTCATCTTTTATCAACTTTCTAAAATTTAATTGCCTATCACATATTATACAATTGTCATCTGTTTTTTTGTAAATTATTTCAAAAGGCAAGTGAGCATCTTCCCAACTGATGAAATGAACATTAAAATATGGAAGTTTATTTATTTTTTTTAAATAAGTTGGTATATCTTCAGCCCACTTTTTTTTATTATCTTTTTTTGGATTGCATGTTGGATAATCTACTCCATATTTATCTTCGATATCATCTTTATATTTTTGAAAATTTTTCAAAATTTCATTTTGATCAGTACTCATAAAAGACAATTTTATTGTAATAATATACATCCCTTCTACAGTACTTGTTATATGAAATACACAATGACCAGTTGCGTAAATATACATTATTGTAAAAAAATCATCAGCACTTGGATACGCGATGCACACATTATGTCTAACATATGCATTAAATGGATGTGTGTGAAAAGATCCCACTGTTTTTTTATATTCAGCTTTTTCACTTTCTCCTAAAGTAGTATCATTATCTTCTATATAAATTTTAATTTGATTATCATTAAGAGGTAAAAGTTTGAATATTCCTGATATTTCTTTTTGATCTTTTTTTCCATTTCCTATATCAAAATCATAAAGAGTATGTTTTTTTAAGTATTCTATAGATTTTTCATCAATGAATAAAGTACTTTTACAAAATTTATTGTTATTATAGTTACGTATAGAGAAATTAATAGATCTCAACAAATCGTTTGGTGTATTAAATTTATACTCTTTTTTGGAATCAAGTTTATACTTTTTGTATAAATATAATGTTCCATTATCAATATAAGGATGATTAAAATCGTATTCAGAAGCTAGCTTAATCATATTTTTAAAGTTTTTAGATTTAGATTTTAATTTTAAGATTAATATTGTATTGTTTTTGTATTCTTTTTCATCAAAATTAATTAAATTGTTTTCATTTAAAAAAACTTTCATACTTTATTATTTATCACAATAAAAAAATTTAAATAAGTAGCAAAAGACACCCATATAAAATAAGGCATTAATAAGTAACAAGATGTTCTATTTGTTTTATAAAAATTTATAATTGTAGCAAGAATAAAAATCCACATTATAATTATAATAATTAAAGCTAAAGTTGGTTTTTTCAAACTAAAGAATATAGGAGCCCAACTTAAATTAAGTATTAATTGTATTGTGAATAAAGCCAAACCAGTATTTGAAGGTTTGTCTTTTACATAAAATATAAATGATAAAAATATCATAAAATATAATATACTCCATGCGATAGAAAAAACGTAATTAGGAGGAGTTAGTTTTGATTTGTTTAGACTTTCATACCACCCCATTTTATATTAAAATCCATTTATTTTTATCAAAATATAGTCTTCTCATATAATATTTATCTTTTCCATATATTCCTGCATTCATATAAGAATTAGATGCGCCAACCCAATACATATTTGTCAATACATTTGAATTGTTTATTTGAACAATATTATTTTTAATTTTAATAAATACATTTTTTGATAATAAAGATCCGCTAGGAACAATTTGATTTAATAACCAAATATTTTTAGATTTATCAAAAGATATATAAACAATTCCATAATCAATCGTATTAGAATAAGAATTAGGAGGAATCATAAATTTCCAATATCCAGTTAAATCTGTTCTTTTGTAAGAAGATAATTTAACTGGAATAGGGTTATATAACAAAGATGTAGGTGAAGGAGTAGGTTTAGATGTTATAACAGTAGAAGGTGTAATATTTGGATTTATATAACTTGTAGGTAAAGTTGTAGGTTTAGACGTAGGTAAGGACGTTGGCAAGGGTGTAGGCTTAGATGTAGGTAAAGTTGTAGG
>Ga0078894_10001797_pt1 | contig 16096 bp, 14 predicted proteins | sample LauGreSu1BDMLBSD_2_FD_67506 | JGI IMG/M metagenome (GOLD analysis project Ga0078894, IMG submission 67506) | Freshwater lake microbial communities from Lake Michigan, USA - Su13.BD.MLB.SD (version 4) (version 4) | ecosystem: Environmental > Aquatic > Freshwater > Lake | place: Lake Michigan... | reverse complement strand
AAAATTATATAAAAAAATATATTTTGCTTATCAAAGTCATACATATATTATAATATAATATTAAACAAATTCAAATATTTAATATTATGTGTTGAAATATCTGTTTACAACTCTTTGTATTTACTGGGAGCCTTGACCAATTTCCATAGGGGGTCTCATGAAATCGGGAGTGATTGTGCTCTGGTTCCAGGGTCCAACAGACATTTGTGGGTTAGGAGGCTCAGAACGGATTTGTAAATTGGCGTTTCTTAAAGTCTGACCAATTGTGTCAATTCCAATAAGAGCACCGGCTTTCAAGAAGTTCATGTTGCCAAGAGGACCAGCGCCAGCAGGGTTCAATTGAGACCAAGCATTGTTGTTATCCTTGGGCAATAAATCAGAAGGATTGGTAGTATTGGCGGCACATGAGCCGGTAGCACTGTTGCCACCAGTAATCTGCTGGGCACCTGATGTAGAGGCAAAATCATCTGTTTGGTTCTCAGCGGCAGGCATAACAGTATTAGGTTGGTTGTTGTAAGCCTTATTTTTGTTAGTGTCATTACCTTCTAGCATACCAGAATATGAACCTTTTGTTGAAAAGTAGTTATACATCATATGTAAAACATATAATCCAACCATAAAAATTAAAATACCAGCAATACCGTAATCATTCCAGAGTTTTTTAAGTGTGTCACTCATTTATATAAAATTAGCGATAAAATATTTTTGTAATTATTAATTAATTACATAATTAATTACATAATTAAAATACAAAAGTTAATAAGGAATTAGATTCCTAGATGTTTTAAATAATATAAACTTACCATGTTTACTGATTTATATTATTTTTGTAATATTTAATATTTAATGTTTATCATATTCATATTCATCTTCATCACTATAAGATTCTAATTCACTATCACTATCATCAATATCATCTATCATATATGTTTTCTTAATCTCTTTTAATTCTAAATATGCCTGTAATGCTTGTTTTTTTGCTTCTCTAGCTTTTTCTCTAGCCTTGTTTAAAATATCTTGATACACTTGATTTGGTTTCTTTAATGTAAATGTGTCTAAACTATTTACTAAAGTGGAATTAAAGTTGACTTCTTTCAGTAAATTGGGATCCTCTTTTACTTCTAAATCTTTATTCATGTCTAAATTCAAATCCTCTATTTCTAAAGAAATATTTTCTGAATCTTCGGGTTCTTCTAATAAATTATCATTAACATTATCATTAACATTATCATTAACAAACGGTTCAAATTCTCTTAGATTATCATTATTTATATTACTACTAACATTATTATTGATATCATTCACAGATGATTTTATGAATTCGTCTAAATTTATACCCGTGTTTTCTATTTCTTGTTTACCATTATTATTCTTTATGTCATTCTTTATATCATTCTTTATATCATTCTTTATGTCATTCTTTATGTCATTCTTTATGTCATTCTTTATAATAGGTTCATTTTGAATAGATTCTACAAGAGGACTTGATATAACAGAATTTGTTAAAACCGGATTAGATGGAATAGAATTTGTTAAAACTTGATTAGATACGACAGCCGGTTTTTTTATAAAGAAACCATCTAAAAATGGGTCCGGACTAACAATCAAAGATTGCTTAAGTTCTATTTCTATTTGAAAATTTCTCGCAGTAAATTTTATACCTTGGATTTCTAAAATGGAAATTATGTTTTTATCCGCTGTAATTTCTTCTAAACTAACAACATTATTAGATTCATTAAATATTTTGATATTGGGTTTCACATTTACTCGCAATAAATAATATTTACCCGATTTATATAGTTTTAATGCCGATGTAAACGCACTCTCAATATCATCCTTTTCCAATTTAGTTTGAAACCATGATTCACCTTTGCTAAATAAAAGTTCTTGACATTTACTTTCTAAATTTTCAATCCAATTAACAAATACAGTGTCATTATTATCAAACATCAAGTCTGTAAATATTTTCTTTCCACTTTTAACAAACCCTTGCTTTGTTAAGCATTTTGGTGTTTGTATATATAGTAATTTATTATTATTATACATTATTTTAGTAAAATAGGTTCCTCCTGCTAAAGTGGACGGAGGCCCTAAATATAAATTAGAAAAATCATAATCTATGGTTGGTTCAATAATATTATCCATTTGTTATTTATTGGAAACAAAGAAAAATATTAATTATTTAACACGCAATACAAAGAAAATACAAAAAAAAAGTCTTTGTTATAAAAAAGAATGAAAGATTCATTAATGAAACAATGTTTAGACATATTAAAAACAGAAGATGTTAGAAATGAAATTAAAGTTATATTTTCACCTGTAACTGACTTAATACTTTATGAAATTTACCCATATATTTATATAATCATCTTTCTTGTATTTCTAATATTTATTCTAATTTTAGCTATATTAGTTATTTTAGTAACATTATTGCGTAATAAATCATCATTAATAAATACAATAAAAGAATTTTAATATTTTCTTTGCTTAATATATAATTATGCCAAAGAGCCGTAAAATGAAAAAAGGACAGTGGGGCGGAAATGCCAACAATGCCGCACCGGTTGCTACCGATAGTAGCCCCAGTGCCGGAAATTATCTTTTGAGTGTTGTTGGTGATGGTTGGACACAATTCACAAACGCACTTACACTTAATCCTGCGCAAGGCCCAGTTGCGTCGTCGCAGACTGCTGTTGTCCCTATTGCTAACCCAAATGCCAATGTGTCTAATTATGATAAGAGTTTAGGACAAAGTGGAGGCAAGCGAAGAGGTAAAGGCAGAGGCAGAAAAGGTGGCTTTTTAGGCGCCGAAACTGTTTTGGGACAGGCCGTTGTTCCTCTTGCTTTAATTGGAATGCAACAGACCTATGCTAAGAGACACAAGCGCGGAGGAAAGCGAACTAGACGCCATAGTCGCAAACATTAAGAATTTTATTAACATGTAATATGCTTTATTTTTTCTGAATATAAACTGTATTTATCTGAAAATAAATACTAAGTTTTTATATTGTATTTATACTATTTTATATAAACTAAACAGTAATAAGTAAATAATTCATTTTATTTTTGTTTTATTATACTATATTTTTCCAATGATTTTTGAACAACAGCTACAACAATGGGTAACTATTGATAACCAAATGAAAGTACTTGGCGACAGAATAAAAGAATTGCGTGACAAAAAAAATACATTAAGTCAAAGTATCAATACACATGTTCAAAATAGCAATTTAACAAATACATCAGTTCAACTGAATGATGGACAGCTACGATTTGTAAATGTAAAGGAGACACAACCACTCACATTTAAATATTTAGAAACTTGTTTGCGTGAAATTATAAAAAATGAAGAACAGGTAACCAAGATTGTTGAGTATATTAAAAATAAAAGAGATGTTAGTTATACTCCTGAAATAAAGCGTCTGTATAAAAATTAATTTATATCATAATAATGTATATGTCAGGATTACAATTTCAAAATAATGATTTAGTTTTTTATCAACATGGTGGTAAAATAATGAGTGGTGGTTATACAGTTAATTCAATATTAATGAATTCAGGTCAACCACTATTAAATAGTTACTTTGGTGGTTCAAAAACTTTAGAGAGGCAAGGCAATAGAAATGATGATTCTTTGGATAGCGATGATGATACCAATAATGAAATATCGGGAAGTAATACGCATTTTGATAATTTAGCAGTGCCTGTTGGCATTTTTTATATACATAATGACCATAATAAATCGGAATATGATGATAAATTGCGAGACCATAATAATTATAAACAGTGTGAAATGTTGTCAGATGATATATATGATAAATTATTTGAGTTGGCTAGTTTTAAGCAATTGTCTAATAATAATAAAAATAATAATAATGATAATAAAGTAAAGAAAAATACTAAAAAAAATAATAAGCAAGAGTTAAATCAAAACCTAAGTAAAAAGAATAAAACAAAAAGAAGTAAAAAGGGGACCGATAAAAAGGACCGATAAAAGGGGACCAGTAAATTATTATACATTTTTATTATAGTATAAATATAAATGTATTTAACAGTAAATAATATGAAACAAATAAACAATGAACTAACAAATAAAACAAAACAAGATGAAGACATTAGGCAGTGCTTAATTTGCTGGGAACAAGCAACTGACCAAAATAAAGTTCATAAAATGAAACATATTACTTTATTCACTTCTGATTGTAAATGTGACTGTAATTTTCATTTATACTGCTTCTTTGATTGGGTCAGAAAGACACCATCATGTCCTATTTGTCGCGATCCACTAATATTTAATGATGAAATGTATCAGTTATATACACTGGGTCCTCATTATAAAGTAAAATTATTTTTAAAAAAACTGTCTATTTGGCTAAATGAAGCAATTACAATGATAATCAAGTATGCTACTATATTATTTTTATTACGAATAAGTATTTCTATAATATTTTCTATTGTAAACAAATACGAAGCTGGAATATAAATTTTAATTTTAATTTTAAATTTATATTTTTTTATATTTTGCTCCAACTTGTATGGTTAAATGGTGACACTAATATAGAGCTTAATTTATTCTTCCAGTAATTAACACGCTCTTCCATTGCTATATCTTTCTTTGTCTTTGGATAAATTGGAGTAGTTGCCATTAATTCTTCCTCAGTTGGTGTCATTTTTGGTTTATATCCATAGCAATTAACACCATATTTAACAGCAGGGTTCTTCATATAACCACCATTTACACCCGGTCTTCCACAATCATTCTCATGCCCTTCTATTTTCTGTAAATTATCCCAGGTTTTTTGCTGTGTTGGATACAATGCCATTTGACCTTCAGACCATCCATAATTACACCATTCTGCTCCTCCTTTATACGCATCTTCTACTTCTTTATATGTTGCTAAACGTGCTCCGTATGCGGAACATAATGCTTTCGCATCTGGATAAACATAATCATTGCCTGGTATATTAAACACTTGTGGATACAATTTTATTTCTTCAACGGCACCGGCACCAGTTCCTGCGCTAGCTCCAGCTTGTGTTCCAACTAGAGCATTTGTAGTATCCACTGAAATATCAACTATTGGTTGTCCTGAAAATAAATTTGAAATTTTGGCAATAACATCAATTCCAAAAAAGTATTGGAAACCATTTATTATAACTAAAATAATAAATATAGCTACAGCTAATATTCCCAAATATTTAAGGTCGGATGAGCCGGATGAAGATGATGACATACTAGAAGAACCAGATGAACTAAAAAAACCAGACAAACCAGAAGAACCAGAAGAACTAGATGAAGAACTTGAAGAATCTCCTAAAGATAAAAACATAGTTATATAAATTAATAAAACTGCTACTACAATAATAATAACACTCGGATTTGATAATATTCCATTTAAAAAATTATATGTGTCTGATGCCACATTGCCTAAACTTGTGGTAACTGTATTAGATGTATTGTCCATTATATATTATATAAATCAAATAATTATTTATTATTTTATTATTAGATTTCCTCTTTTTCATTTTTTCATTTTTTATTTTATACCTTTTATACCTTTTATACCTTTTATACCTTTTTATTTAGTTTACATTAGACCTTTTTCTATAAAAAAAACAATATGCTTTGGGACTTACTATTTGACTTAACAGACTAACTTTAGACACACTTGTATCATTGTAATGATACCATTGTCCATTTGCGTTCTTCACAAAAGATGTATAATGACCACCATGGACAGAACCACCGTGATTACATACGCCATATAAGTCATAAACATAACTGTCTTTATTATAACCAATTACGTAATCTGATAGATTCAGATTTTCTAAAGGAAAATCAATGAGCATTTGATTCTTTTGATTCGACGCATTAAATCGTTTAATATCAATAACCAATATAGTTGGTAAACTCCAAAACATTATGTTCTTTTTTACTGCCTCCTTTTTACCAGTTGCTTCATTAAAAACAGCATTATCTCCATCCATTATCTCACCTTCAACATATAAATTGAAACAGTCAATTAATGTTGGTGACTTATTGTTAGTTGGTATCGGTAAGTCAATCATAAAGTAGGGTTCAGGATTTATACGCATAACATTTCCTGTTTCAATAGAGACTAATTGCGACACGTGTATGCCGTAAAATATATTCCATATTTCAGAATAATCATTGCTATACATTTGTTTTATTCTTTCAAGACAAATAAGAGCAGTTTTGTCTAAATCATTTTGGACAGTTCCTTGAATAGTCATGCGAACCTCTCTAGATAATGCGTTGTGAAAACAATCAATTACAAAGATTAGAAACTCAGGCAAATCATTTTGTGAAAAACCTGTGAATAGCTCTCTATCCTTTATTTGTGCCAACTTCTGAACAGTTTTTACAAATTTAGATGGTGATACTACACAATTCTCGCTCCACATAAGTTTGCGTAATTCATCCCATTCTATAAGTAATGCCGAATCATGTTTATTCTTGAGTTTTTTCTTATATGTTTCCTGGTCTAAAAAATTATTTAGCTCATATGTGTGTGATAATACTTGCATACACGAATTAAGAAAACATGTATTTCCTAAATTGGCTAGACCTGATAACCCTTTATCGCAATATTTTGTAAAATTAATGTTATTGTTACTCATTTTATACTGGCTAATAATTAATTATACAACAATATATTTAAACAGATTTCATATAATATATAATTATATACACTATTTGTAATGAATACAACAAATTTAAATAATGACCAACGACAATTAATTAATATGTATGTGAACCAATATAATCAGGCTAATGCTCAAATAGACAGATTATATGGCGTATTAGATGAAATACGATATAATATTGCGCTTATTACTCAACAACAGCCTCAGTCTCAGCAGTCAACAAGACAGCAAAATCAGCAACAACAACAACAACAACAACCTAACACTAGAAATAGAAATCGTTCAACAAATAATACAAATATATTATACGATTATCAGAATCCAATAAATCCTAGTATATATTTAAATAGACCAGCAACTAGAATCCGTAGTAGCAATAATGATAGTTTCAGCAGTCAATTATCAGGGTTACTGTCATCTTTTTTAAACACTACAGTTACTGTTAGACCATCTGCTGAACAATTAGAAACTGCTTCTAGGCTTGTTAGATATGGTGATATTAATAGACCCTTATCTGAAACATGTCCAATATCAATGGACAGATTTAGTATTGATGACCAGGTTAGACAAATTCATCAATGTGGACATATATTTATGCCATCTGAATTTGATGAATGGTTTCAGAGCAATGTAAGATGTCCTGTTTGTCGGTTTGATATTCGGAATCATATGACTGGTGCTACAGGAACAACTAGTTCTACAGGTATTCAAGGAGTAACTGGTGCTACAGGAACAACTAGTTCTACAGGTATTCAAGGAGTAACTGGTGCTACAGGAACAAATAATGCTCTTGTTAGAAACATAACAGATATTGAAATTAGTGACAACATTCTCAATACATTATCTAGTCGTTTTTTAGAATCTATATTATATCCATCCTCAAATATTAATAGTGATGACCGTTTTGTTTTTGATCCATCTAACAATATTTTAATGTATGAGACAACTATTCGAAATCCTAATTCTGGACCTGACCAACAATCCAATAATTTGAATACTCATTAATAACATTTACCTTATTTATTTTGTAAAACCATATAAAGACATATCTATATAAATAGATATAATACAATGACTACTTACAGACGTGCTAATGCTAGATGGACTATTAATGAATGCTTGAGATTAGAGCGAGAGTTTGATTTACTCAAGTTATCTGTTGATGAAATGGCCGCTCTACATGAGAGAAGTCCTCAGGCTATTATGTATAAGCTTGATTCTGAAGGATTGGCTGATTATAATGTATTGGCTGTGTGTGGAACTAATTATCAATTGCGTCACAGTGATTTAAATAAATATGAAAAAGATGAGGATAGTGAAGAGGATGATAGTGATGACTCCAGTGACTATGAAGAGGAGTTACATGGTAATGATGATGATGATGATGATGATGATGATAATGATGATGCTGCTAGTGAAGTCAGTGACTCGGAGGAAGATGAGTATGACAGATTCAATCTTAGACAGCAAATTAATATTCTTAGTAAACAGTTGGCTAATTTGACTTCGATTGTTTACAAGGCTCTTACTCCTAAACAAGGAGGACATCGTTTAAACCTTGAGGACCTTGCTGGATGCCGTTAAAAATGAAATGAAATGAAAAAAAAATAAAAAATATTTATTACCATTGCTGTAATAAATATTTTATTTGTATGAGTTATTTTTTCTATTACTTATAATTACCATATTCTTGATTTATTTCTTCTGAAAGAAATTTGTTACGCTCTGATTACCTTCTTTCGCATTATTTGTTTCTCTCAAATACTTATCAAATATTAATGCTTTCACCTCTTTATCTTTCATCTTCGCAATCTTATCTTCACATTTTTTGCTATCTGTTGAAAAGTCGCGCTTCAAAATATCTATTTCCTTTCTGAAATTAGTCACCTTTGCGCGCCTCGGTGGTTTCTGGCTCATCCAAATATCTTCCAAGACTAATCCAAACAACTGTAACAGTGGTTTCATGATTTGATTTGTTATATAAAACGAGTAATCTATTTGTAATTTATTGTCTCTTATAAATGTTGGTGTTTCTATCTTTTCGCCTTGTAATGCTTTCTTATTTGGATTGACAATGTATACAAATGGCACTCTGTCGCCTGATGTTGGTTTATTACCCGGCTCTCGTGCTCCAATGCGGTCTGCCAATACCTTGTGAGCAATTTGTTGCGGGTTCTTGTAAAATGAACGTAGTGATTTTGTAATAATTAGCTTCTCAATTGGCACCGTTCCATCTACTAACTCTTGTAAACATTTGTCTACATAATCTAGTGCCTTTTTAATATCACGTTCTTTCATTAGAATATCTATTACGCCACCATATACATCCTTCACAATTGGCGCATTATCACGACGTTTTAAAACAATACCCATTTCCTTTCTCTTTCCCTTATTAGGGTCATGCTCATACAATATGCCAACATAACGCTTCTTTGACAAGAGACAGAATGGTAAGAACGTCTTTTCATATTCAAAATCATGAGGTTGTTTCAAGAACTTGGATACATTATGACATGCTTCTTTTGCGATTTCAATAGATAATTCCAAGGCCTTGGGACCAATAATTTTGTCGCCAGTTTCTTTATCTTGTAGGTTGAACGTGAAGAATACCGAGTCCGTGTTATGAACTATCATATTTCCAATTCCAGCGGCAAAGTGGTGATTGTCTGTTGTTAAATCATATACGTAGCCTGAATATTCAAGTTCGTGTAATTTTTTTATAGCAATAGTGTTTTTTTGTAATTTAGACTTTGACATATTTATTCTAAAAACATTTGGGTTGTCTGCTCGTGTGTTAATAGATATATCATATCCAATACTCGATGCCAAGAATGCTATATGTGAAGCACTGATTTGGTTTTTCTGGTCAACGCGAACATTTTTACTTTTGTCTCCATCAGCATCATATAGTCCTTCCCAAAAAGCTATTTTTATATCTTCTGATGCGTTCAATATAAAGTCGGGAATTATTTTTGCTTTGCTATTTTCATAATACATATTTTTACGATACATTCTTACAAAATTCGCAATTTTACCATATTCATTATTACATTTTGGTACAAGTTTGTATACACCAGAGCTTTCTATCGTATCCATAATTACCCAGGTAAACTCAGGATATACATTTTGACATAAAACTTGATACGATTCTAATAATAATAATGATGCGTTATTTAATCCCCAGCTAGCTTTTTTTCCAGATACACAATTATACTCTCCACAACTACCATCTCCAAAGAAGAAACCTAATATTTTGGCCTCTTTAATAGATACAGTATTTATTTCTTTTTCATTTTTTGGGAACGGATAATGTAAAAGTTCTGACCCAATTTTTACCTCTTTTGGTGATATTTCAGTTCCATCTGCTCTTACAAGTGAATGGTCGTCGGTTACATCAACGCAACCGGTATGCGTCAAAATTCTCATCATTTTCTTATGAGGAGCTAACTCGTGTCTAATAACTCGAAACAATGTAGTCCATCCTTTTTCAGTCCATGTCTCCACATTATTGAGCTCACAAAATTCCTTGTCTTGTTTACCTGGTTCTACACATTTTACCCAATTATTTTTACCATATTTAACAGCTAACTCTTCAATAGTTAATATATCAATCAAATTATTGTGTTTTACATAAACAGGTGTATAGTTTGCAACACTATCTCCATAAACGTACTCCGCTTTTGTATTTATGAGTCCATATTTACTATCAACTGTCGCATCTCCATAACATTCTTCTACGACGCGCTTCGCATAGGTGAGCAATAGACGTCCAGTCGCAGTCGTTGACGCAGCAATATCCGGCTCATAAAATGTGCTAGTTTTGGCACCTAGTTGACCATATAATGAATTGGCCGTCACTTTATAAGCCAATTGGCGTTTATCTAGCACATTTTTCATAAAGTCATCGTCGGTTTTCTCTATCATCTTTCTTGTGTCCTTTCTTGCTTTCAACAATTCTTGTAAAATAGAAGGCATAATTGCTTTCTCTTCTTTACCACTAGGATTATGTAACGGTTGCGCAAAACGACACAATTTGTAACCAGATTTAATCTTTTCAGCACGCGCTTTTGGATTCTTCCTGTAATACCGATACGTGTCAAAACGGACATCAACATATTCATAACCAGGAAGATTATCATAAAGATATTCATTTGTATTTTCTTTCGTATCTTTAATCTTTTGTCCAGTCTCTGTGACCAAGTTGCCTGCCAAATCGTAAATCTTTGTCCATACTTTGCTACTAGGACACAAATTCTCTGACAACATTGAACTTGGATACAAAGAAGCAAAGTCACCAACAGCAATTGGATTATCTAGATATAACCCGCATTTTGGCTCTAGAACAATGGCACCTTCATAGCCATCATCTTTGGACCCCTTGTTAATCACAGGCATCAAAACACCTTTCTCACGACATTTTTTCGCAACATAACTAGTGAGCTTTATACCTTGACCTCTGAAAATCAGGAAACTCATTGGAACACTACATAATTTTGCCATTTCTACCAAATCTGTTACAACATCTACTTTTGAAAACAAATGTTGGACTAGGTTACAATCCTGGATACAGTATTTCGCAATTACAGCACGAGCACTAGGTCCCTCATTTGTCATCCGGAAAATATCTTTAGGCGACACATCATCCTTTGCCAGACCCCATTTGACGGCCTTCGCTTTTGGATTTTCTATAGTATCAACTTCAAACCAGCCCTCTGTTTTATTGACATATGAGACACGAAATTTAGCACCATCTTTGTAGTAATCGGATGAGTGATTAATTTCCTCGAAATGTATAAAACTGTCGGTCTGTAATCCGGTCATATTAACCGTATATATACGAGTGTTTCCTGATTCCTGATGCTCCAACTTTTTCACATAATCGCCAATAAAATGACCACCAACATAGTCCAGCTTATACGAAGTTAAGTTCTCTGTTCGTCTAAACCAGTTCAACATATCGACTTGTAGTCTGCCATTCATCTTGATAATTGACAAATCATATGTTCCGGATGCTAGCGTTATACTGCTCTTATCAATTTCCATCTTTTGTGTCTTGTAGTCGATTGTGGCGCATAACTCGTCCTTATTTCTGGATAATTTCAAGAAATCTTCGGCGCATCCTAGTTCCTGAGACCTGCGAAACATGAACTCATAATCAAAACTAAATATGTTGTATCCAATAATAATATCTGGATTTTCTTTTTGAACTAGTTTAGTCCACGCATTCAAAACATCTTTTTCAGAATTATAAGTCTCTATTTGTGAATTAGGCACAACACCATCTAATGAGTCGCAAGAATTAAGCGCAATACAGTGGTTAAGATAAGGTTCTTTTTCACCATATCGGACAAAAGTTGAACCAATAAATGTTACCTTATCTCCTTCCAATTGTGGGAAATTATTTCTAAGAGCAAATATGAGTTCATTTATTTTGCCTTCACGCTCAAACTTTTTGTCGCACATAATATCCACAATAGTTGATTGTCTATTTTTATAAGATTCAGTTTTAAAACTGGATAATGCTAATGCGTTTGGTTTGAAATATGTTGGTTCATCGTCTGCTTCTTCTAGTCCATTTTCAGAATCAGAATCTGAACCACTATCATCATTATCATCGTTTCCAGCCTTATCTTCCTTGTCTTCCTTATCTTTCACCTGAAGTGCTTTGTTGGCATTTTCAAACAATGCTTCTATCAAATGAGTGTCATCATTTTTATCTTCTCTGTCTCTAATTTTGGTTTTCAACCATTCATCGATTCTGGAATCCAAGTCTGCTCTGGACAATGATTTACCTTTATAATATACTAGGTCAATATTAGGAACCGGTTCTTTGTCTCCGGTCAAGTTAAATGCGGTTCTAATAATGTCCGATAAAATTGCCCTACATGATTCATGTGTTATTTCCTTACTCGAATACATCTTGACAAAATAGTCAACAATATTTGTCGCCAACTTTTTATATGATTTAATTGGCACTGGGAAATCACCGTGACTACTACTGGCCTCAATATCAAAACTCATAATCTTGTAAGGAACACGACTTTCCTTATCATTCAACGGAACTATGTTTTTGTAATTGGTTGAAAACTCGTAGTCACAAGTTGTCGTTTTATTAGCGCCTTTGATTTCAAAACACTTTTTGGCAGGAAGTGCTACCCAACCAGATGGACTAATTTCGCGCAAATGGAAGAATCGAAGCAATGGCGGAATATTTGCTTCATATAGTTCCACATGACAGTCTTTAAACCAGAAGCCATTTGGAATTAAACCGCGCTCCTTTTCGCCATCAGTATTGACACTGTCTTTATACCAGAAATTCTTGACCTTATTATAAGTAGGCACATTTGCGAATTTAATCATGATAAATCTGTGTAATTTACCGGCATCAAATTCATACAACTTTTTCTTCTCGATTAGTTTGCTTTCTACAATTGAATCTTCGTAATACTTGCCGACCTTTGTTTTCAAATGGGCTATGAATTGGTCCTTAACACTTTTGGTCCATTTGTCGCCAACCTTTAAGTAGAAGAACGGCTGATATTCTTCCACTAATATAGACGCTTTTTCGCCTTTTTCATTTATTCCAAACATCTGAATAGCAAATGTTGTATTGTCTTTATTGAATGAACCTAGACCATCTTCATCTTCGTCACTAGACTGACTAGGACCCTTACTATTATATACGTTGAATTCAAATAACTTAAAAGTGTGCTCTAACGACATTTTGATTGTTTATTATATTGCATTAGTTATTGTGATATTTTTAATTCAATTTTATTGGGTTTATTATTTAAGTTTTTACACTTTTTTCATTTATAATAACATTGAAAAATAGTCATTTTTATAGATATAAAATTATGAGACCATATATGGTAACAAAATAATTACAATATTTTAACCAGATTTTTCAGTCATAAATTTTTTTCAAAAAGTAAAAAGGGAATCAAAAATTGGACATTTTTAAGAATCCAAAAATGTCCAATTTTGAAAAGCCAAAAAAAGTTTTGAAAAACACTGTTTTTTTCACTTTTTGACCATAACCGTCACAATTATTTTTTGAGGTTTGAAAAAATTGTGATGCTAATTTTTCATTATTTTGCGCCAATAGTTCTGGCTTTTTTTCTGTGGCTATATTAAGGCAACAATGACCACCGAAAAAAAGCCCAAAAAAGCTAAAAATTATGTATGTGAATTATGTGACTATAATAGCTGTAAAATATCTAATTATAACGCACATTTGTCCACATCAAAACATCAAAAACACGCATCTGGCAACACTTTAGAGACATTTTGTCCACAAGAAAAACAGTATATTTGCCAATGTGGTAAAGAATATTTAGATAGGACTGGGTTATGGAAACACAAGAAAAAATGTGTTACCATAAATGCTACTACAGAAGAGACAGTAGATGACAATTTAGAAGCCAAATTGGCATCAAATGTGATGAATTCTATAGGAAATGACCAAAAGATAGATGTATTAATGCTTCTTGAACTTCTTAAACAAAGCCAAGATTTCCAGAAACAGATGTTAGAACAACAAAAACAAATGATGGAATTTGCTGCCAATAACAACACAACTAACAACAATATAAACTACAATTCAAACAACTCAAACAATACAAATAACTCATTTAACCTGAATCTGTTTCTAAATGATACTTGTAAGGGAGCCATGAATATGAGCGAATTCGTGGATTCAATTAAGATGCAGTTAACAGATTTGGAGAGTTTTGCTGAAGTTGGGTATGCGAATGGTGTGTCTAATATTTTTGTCAAAGGGCTGAACGCATTAGGAGTCCATTTAAGACCCATACATTGTAGCGATTTGAAACGCGAGACGCTGTATATAAAAGACAATGATTGTTGGGTAAAAGAAGCCGAAGACCGCGCTGTGTTAAAGAATGCGATTAAACGCGTAGCATTCAAAAATATAAGGCAAATTAATGAGTGGATAAAGGAGAATCCAGGATGTACTGACCCGAGAACAAAGAAATATGACAAATATAATATGATTGTAATGAATTCCATGTCAGGAACAACCATAGAAGAACAACAAGACAATATTGATAAAATTGTCAAAAATGTGACAAAAGCTGTTACAATTGATAAAACATCTATTAAAGCATTAAAGCATTAACGAATTAAAATATTTACTAGTGTATCTTTTAATTTATAATCTATGAAAACGCCGAGACTTTCTTTTTCTACCATATCGTCGTGTTGATTTCTTAGTGCGATGTTTAGAACGCCTTTTTTTTAATCTACCACCAACACCAATATTAGGAACTCCATCTATAGGAATAAAATTTTTTGGAAAGTTATAATTATAACTTAAAGTATAATATTTTTGGTTTTGTATTATTTTGCCATCTTTATTGTATGTTTCTACATCTTTAAATCTATACTCATAAGGTATATCTTTATTTGTCGGTTCAACGCCTCTTACAAATGTAGCTTTAACTGTGTATCCAGGTAGATTTGGTAATGGAAAAGAATATCTTGTTTCAGGTAGTAAAGTTGGCTGAACAGGTTTTACATTAACTGGCGCAACTGACGCAACTGGCGCAACTGACGCAACTGACGCAACTGGCGCAACTGGCGGTGTAGCTAAAATTTTTTTAATTTGTCCCAGATTCATTTTTATAATATAATTATATTTTTATTTTAAAATATGACTCGGATATTATGTTAGTTTTATTGATTTTTTTACCACCCTTTTGGAAAGATGTTTGTGTAGATATAAAAGAAGTATTCAGAATATTTGTAATATCTGTAATACTGTTAAATTTATCTATTTCCGCTTCTAAATTCTCAGGTTTAAACTGAGGAAAATGTTTATCTATTACATCTTCTTTTATAATATACGTAATAATACAGAGTCCTATACATATAATACCTAACAACCAGGCATTTATTTTTAACTTACTTGTAAATAAATTAGCATCAGACGGCACAACATGCCCCTTACTAACTGCTTTTACTATATAAAATACTATTGCTGATATTATTGCTAGTCCTATAATTACTGCTGCTATACTCATTAACATATACCGTCGTCCCATGTTTTCAAACGCATTTATTTTGTCTTCAGTTTTTTTAATATCTGAAACTAAATCTGGCACTGTTGTTGGGTTGAATTTTTTAAACAATTTATCAATTACGTTTTTATACTGTGTCTCTATATCAAATATTAGTATATTTTTTTTCTCCTTTGTATCAGTATCATTTGTATCAGTATCCTTTGTATCAGTATCCTTATCCTTTGTATCAGTATCCTTATCCTTTGTATCAGTATCCTTATCCTTTGTATCATATTTTGTCCATTCTTCCTCTATGTTCTTTAATGCTTTTACAAAATATCCAAAATAATAATAAACTGCCATAATTATACCAAAAACAAAAAGAATAGGAATCCAAAATACAC